>Ga0214923_10000062_pt1 | contig 145922 bp, 147 predicted proteins | sample LL1510_MetaG_FD_177993 | JGI IMG/M metagenome (GOLD analysis project Ga0214923, IMG submission 177993) | Freshwater microbial communities from Lake Lanier, Atlanta, Georgia, United States - LL-1510 | ecosystem: Environmental > Aquatic > Freshwater > Lake | place: USA: Georgia | collected... | reverse complement strand
AGCGGTCAATGATGCCGGTATAAAAAGCGATTTTTCCACCCGGCATCGCAAAGGCATTCAAGGCTTGCGAGCCAATCAGTGAAACCTCCCAGCGCCAGGACGAGGCCCGCTCGTTGTAGCGGGCGGCATGGGGCAAAAGCCGCTTGGCAATGTTTTGCAAGCGCATCAGTTTCGGATGACCTTCAGGCGCGAGCGCTCGCTGTGAGGCAGCCTTATCGCGCATTTGTTCGTATTGCAAGGCTGCTTGTCGCTCGATTTGCTCGGCAGAAACAAGGTCAGCCATCCTGGAGCGCGGCGGCAGTTCAATACCGTCGGCCCGCAAGCCAGGCGGCATCAGCGCAAAAAGCGAGGCAAGCAGCAAGACGAGCGAGAAAAAAAGCTGTCGCCTTGCAGACAGGCAAACAGGCTCAGCCAAGGCGTCTTGTTGCTCAGATGGCGTGCTCGCGTGCCAAAACGCGCTCGCATGTCGAAACGCGCTCGCATGCCGAAACGCCCTCATGCGCCGAAACATGCTTGCACATCGAAACATGCTCGTGCGCCAAAAATAAAGTGAGGTGGACAAGTTAGGACCTGGCAAGCTTCGGGCAGGGGTTGATGAAGCAGCGTTAGACTTCGATGGATGAACTTTAGCGCGCTTTATTTACGAAAGCCGATGTTGGTGCTTGCCCTTTTGGGGTTTTCGAGCGGGCTCCCGCTGGCGCTTTCGGGCGCCACCCTGCAGGCCTGGCTCACGGTAGCGGGCCTCGACCTTAAAACCATCGGCTTTTTTGCGCTGGTGGGTTTGCCGTATACCTTCAAATTTGCATGGGCGCCCCTGCTTGATCGCTTTGATTTGCCAGGTCTGGCGCGTCGCAAGGGTTGGATGGTCTTGTGTCCGGCGCTGATCGGGCTGATCTGTCTTGCGATGTCGACCCTTGAGCCTGCCAAGGATCTTTACCTGCTTGGGGTTCTTGCGGTGACGCTAGCTTTTGTTTCTGCGAGCAATGACGTGGTTTTTGATGCCTATCGCAATGAGTTGCTCGCTGCTGAAGAGCGAGGCGCCGGTGCTGCAGTATCGGTTTTTGCCTACCGGGTGGCGATGTTGGTTTCTGGCGGCCTGGCGCTGATGCTTGCCGATTGGTGGTTGGGCTGGCAGGGCTTGTTTCGTGCCATGGCCCTTGTCTTTGCCTTGATTGCGCTGGCAGTGCTTTGGGTGCCGGCTGTCAAATCGGTCGCAGCCCGCACCGCTGCATGGGTGGAATGGCGTGGATTTTTGGTCATGCTTGCCGTGGGCGCTTCGGTCTACGCGCTGGGTTCGCAGTTTGCACCGCAGGCGAGCCAGGCCTTATCGCCCCGCGCCAACCAGTTTTTAAAACTTGGTTTTGAAAGCATCCTCATGCTGGCTGCTTTTGTCAGCGCTTTATGGGCCGCTCGACGCGTGCGTTTCCCCTCGCTGATGGCGCCCTGGGACGCTTTTTTTGCCCAGCCACAGGCTGTTGCGCTTTTGGCGCTGGTGGTTTTCTATAAGCTCGGTGATGCTTTTGCGGGTGCGCTTTCGACCGCTTTTTTGTTGCGCGGGCTGGGATTTAGCGCCGCCGAAGTCGGGGCAGTCAACAAGGCACTTGGCTTGGCCGCCACGATTTTGGGCGCTTTGCTTGGTGGCTGGTACTTGGCCAGGCGCCCGCTGGCGCAGAGTCTATGGCCCGCACTTTGGTGGTTCGGCATCGGTCAGGCCCTCTCTAACCTTGCTTATTGGCTGCTTGCTGTCAGTGAAAAATCCTATGGGTTAATGGCATCGGCCATTGCCATCGAAAATCTCTGCGGGGGTATGGGAACAGCTGCCTTTGTGGCTTTGCTGATGACACTGACCGATCGCCGCTTCAGCGCGGCCCAGTTTGCCCTGCTCTCTGCGCTCGCTGCCGTCGGCAGGGTTTATGTGGGGCCAAGCGCCGGTTTGCTGGCTGAGCAATTCGGCTGGCCGAACTTTTTCGCCTCGACGCTGATTGCCGCTGTGCCAGGCCTTGTCTTGCTGCATTCGCTTCGGCGACGAATTGAAACGCTCGCGGCAAGCGCCGCGTGCCACAATCAAGAAGAGGATCAGCCATCCCAAGCTGGTGTTTAAGCTGCCGGCGTCATCGTGGCACAAACACTGCGCCAGGCCGGCTGAGTGATCACGATTCATAGCCCGGAGGAAAAACATGCAAGAGGTTTTTATTTGTGACGGTGTACGCACGCCGATTGGTCGTTACGGCGGGGCGCTGTCATCGATTCGTACCGATGATCTGGCGGCGATGGCACTTTCAGCGCTACTCAAGCGCAATCCTAGCCTTGACGCTGCGTGCATCGACGAAGTGATCTTGGGTTGTGCCAACCAGGCAGGCGAAGACAACCGCAACGTGGCGCGGATGGCAAGCCTGCTTGCCGGTTTGCCGCAGACCGTGCCGGCTGCAACCATTAACCGCCTCTGTGGATCCGGGATGGATGCCATTGGTACGATTGCGCGTGCCATCCGAGCTGGGGAAATTGACATAGGTATTGGGGGTGGCGTGGAGAGCATGTCCCGTGCGCCTTTCGTGATGCCTAAGGCCGATAGCGCGTTTTCGCGCAGCAATGCGGTGTATGACACGACGATCGGTTGGCGCTTTGTTAATCCGAAAATGAAAGCGGCCTATGGTGTCGACCAGATGCCGGAAACCGCTGAGCATGTGGCCTCCGATCTGGCGATATCCCGAGAGGACCAGGACGCCTTCGCTTTACGCAGCCAGCAACGATGCGCGGCAGCGCAGGCTGCAGGCTTTTTCGAGGCCGAAATCCAGCCCCTTGAGTTGCCCTCGAAAAAGGGTGCGCCAGCGGTAATTACACAGGATGAGCACCCTCGGGCAGATACCACGCTTGAATCGCTGGGCAAGCTCAAACCCGTGGTGAAAGCAGATGGCAGCGTAACCGCAGGCAATGCTTCAGGGGTGAACGACGGTTCGGCAGCGGTCTTGATCGCGAGCGAGGCGGCGGCCAAGGCGCAGGGGCTTTTGCCGCGTGCACGGATTGTGGCGATGACAACGGCAGGTCTTGCCCCGCGTGTCATGGGGCTTGGGCCTGTACCGGCAACCCAAAAGCTGCTCGCGCGCAGCGGACTCACGCTTGCCGATATTGACTGGTTTGAGCTTAATGAGGCTTTCGCCGCGCAGGCGCTTGGGTGCATGAGGCAATTGGGCCTTGCCGATGATGATCATCGGGTCAATCCCAACGGCGGTGCGATTGCACTGGGCCACCCACTCGGTGCTTCTGGGGCAAGGCTTGTGATGACGGCCGTCAGCCAGTTGCACCGCAGTCAGACAAGACGCGCCATCACCACCATGTGTATTGGCGTGGGCCAGGGTATTGCGATGCTGATCGAAAGGGTCTGAGGAAGGTATCAAAGCGACTTGCCACAATGAATCAGCAGGGACTTGAAATCGAGAAAAGAGAACCGACTTATGGAACATCGGCGGTGCACCAGAAATCGGCACCGTTTATCGACAACGTTCTTAATCGGAGATCATCATGACACGTATTAGCCTGTATGAACCATTTTCCTCGGTCTTTCCCGCTGATCTTTTTGCCAATGCGCTTGCAGGTTCGAACTGGCCCGAGTGGTCGCGCGCAATCGCTGCACCGGCTGCAACGAGCCGTGCGAGCAGCAGCACGCTTGCCATGCCAGTCGATGTGATCGAGACTGCCAGGGGTTGGACGATCCGCGCAGAGCTTGCTGGTGTTTCCAAAGATCAGATCGATATACAAATCGATAAGAATTCGGTGAGTATCTCCGCAAAACGTGAGCGCCAGGCCGAGCTTAAGGATGGCGAGCGCTTGCTTCGTGCTGAGATTGCGGCGGGTTCGGTGATGCGCAGCTTTGCGATGCCATCGGAGCTTGATGAATCGGCGGCAAGCGCAACATTTGACGCCGGAATTTTGACGCTCGAGCTGCCGCGCAAGCAAGCCCAGGTTGCCCGTAAGCTTTCGGTTCAATAATTGAAACAGTTATTGGCCTGACATTGACCCGACGTTGATCTGGCCTCGGGTCGATGTTGACGCGATGTTGACTATTCCACCGTTACAGATTTAGCTAGGTTACGAGGTTTGTCAACATCGGTTCCGCGAACGAGTGCGGTATGATAGGCTAACAATTGTAGCGGTAAGACATGGAGTATCGGCGACAGCAAACCTGCATGGTCGGTTAATTTCACGATTTGCAGCCCATCGCTTGAGACCATGGCGCTGTCCCTGTCGGCAATCACAAAGAGTCGGCCGCCACGCGCGCGCACCTCTTCCAGATTGCTTTGCAACTTTGAGATGAGTGCATCCTGGGGCGCCACAGCCAGGACGGGCATCGCCTCATCGACCAAGGCCAGCGGCCCATGCTTGAGTTCGCCTGCCGCGTAACTTTCAGCATGAATATAAGAAACTTCTTTGAGCTTGAGTGCGCCTTCCATCGCAATCGGGTAGTGCACCCCGCGGCCAAGAAATAGCGCATGATCGCGCGCTGCGAAGTGTTGCGCCCATTCGATCATGGCCTGCTCGCACGCCAAGACTTCGTTCATGGCTGCAGGCAGATGGCGCAGTTGTTCGACCCAGGTCTGTTCATCGCTCATTGACAACCGGCCACGGGCTTTAGCGATCACCAGGGCAAGCAAAAAAAGCGCGGCAAGCTGCGTGGTGAAAGCCTTGGTCGAGGCCACACCGATTTCGGGGCCCGCCCGCGTGAGAAAACGCAGTCGACTGGCGCGAATCAGCGATGATTCTGGAACATTGCAAATACTAAGACTATCGCACATCCCCAGGGCTTGGGCATGCTCGAGTGCGGCAAGGGTATCGGCTGTTTCGCCCGACTGGGAAATCGTGATGACCAGCGTGCCCTCAAGCGGCACCGATGCCCGATACCGGTACTCGCTGGCAATTTCGACTTGCGTCGGCATATGCGCAATCGATTCAAGCCAATATCGCGCCACGCAACCTGCGTGATAACTCGTCCCGCAGGCGAGTATCAAAATCTGCCTGGTACGGGCAACAACAGCCTGTGCTTCATGGCCGAACAACTCAGGTGTCAAGGCCTGTCTTGCGTGAACCATTTCAAGGGTGTTGGCCAGTGCTGAGGGTTGTTCAAAGATCTCTTTTTGCATGTAGTGCTGAAAGCCGCCGAGATCGAATTGTTTTGCCTCGATCCGGCTCTGGACAAGCGCGCGGCTCACAGCTTGACCCTGCCGATCAACAATTTGATGGGAACCTGGCCTGATTTCGACCACATCGCCTTCTTCAAGATAGGAGAGTTGCCGGGTCGATTGAATCAATGCCGAAACATCCGACGCTAAAAACCGCTCACCACCTGCTGCCCCTTCGACCGCGTCATAGCCCAGCAAAAGCGGCGCTCCCCAACGCGTTCCGACAACCACCTCGGGCTCGACAGAGCAGACCGCTGCCAGCGCATAGGCGCCGCGCAATCGCGGAGCAACCCGGCACATGGCCCCGAAAAGATCGGCGACGCCGCCGGTTTGTTTGTCATCAAGAAGCGCCTGATGCAACAGGTGGGCGATAACCTCGGTATCGGTTTGCGATGAAAACGCATAACCATCGGCAAGCAAGGCTTCTCGCAAGACCTGGTGATTTTCAATAATCCCGTTGTGTACCACACAGACGGCAACACCTTGTGCTTGCGACAAGTGCGGATGGGCGTTGTCCTCGGTAACACTGCCGTGGGTCGCCCAACGCGTGTGCGCAATGCCGCAGCTTGCCTCGGCTTGAACCTCATCGACGATGCGCTTGAGTTGGCTTACCCGGCCTACCGCGCGCAATCGGCGCAAGTTTGACGGCACAGTGGCTTTGCCTGTACGACGGTGCTCCGGGCTGAAGTAGGCCAGTCCTGCCGAGTCGTAGCCTCGATACTCCAAACGTTCAAGACCTTGGAGCAAGTGCCCGATAATGTCACGCGATGCGCTGGTTGCCGCAACAATGCCACACATGGTTGGAATCAGACCCCGTTTGTCGAACAACGTGATGAATCGTGTGTTTTGATTGTAGCGGCTTGTCTTGGCTAGGGTTTGCCCGATTTACGCGGGCGCTGCCAACCTGAAACCGTTGCTTGCTTTGCTCTTGACACCGTCAGTTCACCGGCAGGTGCGTCTCTGGTGAGGGTGGTCCCGGCCCCGAGCGTGGCCCCCGCGCCAACACGGACCGGCGCAACCAACTGGCTGTCGCTGCCGATAAACGCATCATCTTCGATGACGGTTTGATGCTTGTGTGCGCCGTCGTAATTGCAGGTGATGGTGCCTGCACCGATATTTACCCTTGAGCCAATCAAGGCATCGCCCACATAGGCCAGATGATTCGCTTTTGAATGTGCCCCTGTTTTTGCCGCTTTGAATTCGACGAAGTTACCCACATGGTTATCCTCACCCAGTTCGGTTCCCGGCCGCAGTCTCGCATAGGGCCCCACGCGGGAGCGAGCGCCGATGATCGCGGATTCGCAGTGTGTGAAGGGCAGGATCTCAGCATCGTTATGAACTTCGGTATCGATCAGCACGCAATTTGCGCCGATCCTCGCGCCCCGTCGCAGCAGCACATGGCCCTGAAACACCACATTAACATCGATACAAACCCCAGCTTCACATTCGACTGTGCCACGCACATCGAAGCGATCAGGATCCATAATCCTCACCCCTTGCGCTAGCAAACGATCCGCCAGCCTGCGCTGATAAGCGCGCTCAAGCGCCATCAGTTGAGCGAGGGTGTTGACGCCCTGGATTTGCAGCGCATCGCTGAGGGGAAAGCCGATCACCGGATGGCCTTCCGCATGCGCCATGGCGATCACATCGGTGAGGTAGTACTCGCCTTGGACATTGTGATCGGAGAGCTTCGCCAGCCAGCGGCCAAGGTGCCGGTTCGGTAAGAGCATCATGCCGCTATTGATCTCGGCAATTTGCCGCTGGGCCTCTGTTGCGTCGCGTTCCTCGACAATGCCGATCACCGAATTGTTTTCGGCATCACGAAGAATCCGTCCGTAGCCTTTTGGCTTATCGAGCATGGCGGTGAGCATAATGCTGCGATCCTCGCTGCCGTCGCCCGCGTGAAAAACCTGCCCGATCATCTCGCAAAGACTTTTTGCTTCGATCAGTGGCACATCGCCAAAAAGAATGAGACTGTGCCCCGAGGCGGCGAGCGCCGCTTGCGCCTGCATGACCGCATGCCCTGTGCCGCGCTGATCCTGTTGCTCATGCCAGAAAAGCGCAATCTCTCGCTCACGCAAGGCCGCTTGAAGATCAAGCCCTTCAACCGCAGCCTTTACCGCATCGCCTGCAAAACCGCGAACCAGATGGATTGCCTTGAGTTCCCAAGCGGCTGACTGCAAGGATGAAAGTTCTAAAACAGTGTGTAGAACATGGTCGAGCATAGCGCGCCCACCGATCGGATGGAGCACCTTAGGAAGGTCTGAATGCATTCGCTTACCGCGGCCAGCGGCAAGCACAACAACATCGATCCAGTGCTTCATCGGGATTGTCGCTTCGGTGTTATGGGATCGTCCCGCGGGCATGTTTTTGCTAGTGCCGGGATTCAAGCGCTTTTTCAACCACGCTGTGGTTACCTTGATGTCCAATCAGTTGCGGGGCGAGCGAACCTAAAAGCATACCGATCAAGGAGGCGAAAAGACCGTTGAACTGCGGCGGTATCAAAGCTTCCGGGGCCAGGCTTTCACTGAGCAACCAGACCGATAGGCCGGCAAAGACCGACAGCAGCGCGCCTTGGGTGGTCGCCCTGCGCCAAAAAACACCTGCAGCCAGCGGAATCAGCGCGCCAGCCAGGGTGACCTTATAGGCGTTTTGCACCATTTCGTACATGGTGCTGCGTGAATTGAGTGCAAACATCAATGCACAAATTGAAAAAAGAATCAGAACAATTCGCAACAACAACAGCATGCGTTGATCTGACATCTTGCCGCTCAATGGCTTGAGCACATTTTCAGTAAACAAGGCGGTGGGTGCGAGCAAAGCACCGCTTGCTGTCGAAAGAATCGCCGACAAAAGCGCACCGAAAAACATCGCCTGAGCCCAAAGGGGTGTTTTCGACAGAATCAATTCCGGGAGGATACGTTGCACGTCGCGCGCATCATCGGATTCAAAAAGCTCCAAGCTTGCCGGATCGATCACGATAGCACTGTAGGCGATAAACATCGGAATAAAGGCAAAGGTGAAGTAAGCCAGCGCACCAAACAAGGTCCCACGCACCGCCGTTTTCTCATCTTTGGCCGACGTGACCCGCTGAAAGACATCCTGTTGCGGGATCGAGCCAAGCGCCATCGTCATCCAGGCGGCAGCAAAGGCGAGCCACGCTGCGGCATCACCGGTCGGCCAAAAACTAAAACGATCAGCCTCAATCGCCGCATCGATCACCTTGCCAACGCCGCCGGCAAGATCGCCCACATAAGCCGCTACAAAAAGCAAACCGACCACAATCACGACGGTTTGCAGCAAATCGGTCAGTGCGATCGACCACATGCCGCCAAAGATGGTGTAAAAAACCACAACCCCGGCGCCGATCAGTATGGCCGTGTTGAGGTCGATGCTGCCGCCAGAAAGCACAGCGATCACCAGGCCAAGCGCGGTGAGTTGTGCCGAAGTCCAGCCGAGATACGACGCCACAATGGCAAAGCTCGTGATGACCTCAACCGATTTGCCGTATCGTTTGTGATAAAAATCGCCGATCGTCAGCAGGTCCATGCGATAAAAGACTTTGGCGAAAAACAAAGCCACAAACAGCAAGGCGCAGCTTGCGCCGAAGGGGTCGGCAGGCACCGCATTCAAGCCGCCTTTGGCGAATTCTGCAGAGACCGACAACACAGTCTCTGCGCCAAACCAGGTGGCGAAAACCGTGGCCATATTGATGTAAAGCGGAAGACTTCGTCCGGCAACCAAATAATCTTTAGAGCTCTTAACATGTCTTGCCGCAACCAGTCCCACAACGACAGTCAATCCCACATAAGCCAAAACAAGCGCAATTAACATAGTCTCCTCCACACGGTTAAGGGTTGCTGATTTCGAGTGAGGGTCTGCGATTCTGATGTTTCATCGATGCTATCGAGATCAATGATCCCCGACAGCAATAGCCCCGTGCCAGTTAAGAGCATTACCAGCAATAATGCGCAAGCGATCAGCCAGCGACGTGTTGTTTTGACCTGAGCGCCAAGTTCTTTGAGCGCTGCTTCAATAGCATTCGGCCCTCTGCTTCGAAGCGACAGCTGTTGAAGCGCTTCGTGCGCAAGTCGGGGCATTTCGGGTAGCGAAACACTCCAAAGTTCAGCTTCTCGCGTGACCCGACGCAAAACACCGCGCCAGCCCAGTTGCTCACGCATCCATCGTTCTAGAAACGGCTTGGCAGTGACCCAGAGGTCAAGATCAGGATCAAGCTGCCGGCCAAGCCCTTCAACATTGAGCAAGGTTTTCTGCAATAGCACGAGTTGAGGTTGCACTTGAACCCCGAATCGTCTGGAGACTTGAAACAAGCGCATCAGCACCTGTCCCAGCGAGATCTCTTTGAGCGGTTTGTCGAAGACAGGTTCGCAACAGCTCCGGACCGCGGCCTCGAGCACTTCAACCCGAACCTTGTCGGGAACCCAACCCGCTTGCAAATGCAATTGCGCGACACGGCGGTAGTCTCGCCTGAAAAATGCGAGAAAATTCTGTGCTAAATAATTCTTATCTTCTTCACTCAGCGATCCGACGATACCGAAGTCCAGTGCGATGTAACGTCCCTTATTGGGGCCTTCGGCGGCAACGAAAATGTTGCCGGGGTGCATGTCGGCATGAAAAAAACCATCGCGAAAGACCTGGGTGAAAAAGATCTCCACCCCGTCGCGGGATAGTCGTTTCAGATCAATGCCGGCCTCAAGCAAGGCCTCGATCTGGCTGATCGGAATGCCTTGCATGCGTTGCATCGTGAGCACATTGCCTGCGGTTGCCGACCAAATCATCTCAGGCATCAGCAGTAGCGGTGAATCAGCAAAATTTCGGCGCAATTGGTTGGCGTTGGCAGCCTCACGCAGCAAATCGAGTTCGTCATGCAGAATCATGTCGAATTCGTCAATCACATCGAGCAAGCGCAAGCGGCGTGCGTCTTCGGAAAGCTTCAAGAGAATCGATGCGAATCGACGCATCAGCGCAAGGTCAGCATCAATCAAACCAAGCATACCGGGGCGCAAAACCTTCACAGCCACTTCGCGACCGTCATGCATGATGGCAAAATGAACCTGCGAAATCGAAGCCGAGGCAACAGGCTTTTCCTCAAAAGACTGATAAAGATCGGCGATTTTCTGGCCGAGACCGCGCTCAATTTCAGCAATCGCCAGCGCGCTGTCAAAGGGCGCCACCCGGTCTTGCAGCTTTGCCAAGGCATCGGCAATGTCTTCGGGCAACAGATCACGCCGTGTGGACAAAAGCTGACCAAACTTCACGAAAATCGGTCCCAAGGATTCAAAGCTTTGCCGCAGTCTCTCGCCGCGCGCCTGACTTAGGGCTGCGCCGGGAAGCAATGCACGCAGGGCACGAAACCAAAAGCGATGAGCAAGTGATGGGAAAGCATCAACAAGCAGGCTATCGAGCCTGTGGCTAGCGACACAGCGCAGAATCGATAGCAGCCGGGTATTCATCGCTGGGGCATAGCTTGGAGGCGAACCACCTCAATAGGGATCGTCTTTGCAGGCCATGTCAGCATCCTCGTTTGCGGGTCCTCATCCTCATGCGCATCGTTATCGAGGCCATACGATTCGCAAGATTCAAGTGCCGGCGGGTCAAAGGCGATATCGCCTTCGCGCGTCGCGTCATCAAGGGCTAAGGATTGAAAATCAAAGGCTGCGCGGTCCATCAGATGCGAAGGGACCAGCCTGCCGAGTGCGGCAAACACATGATCGACCCGGCCAGGAAATTGTTTTTCCCAGCTGCGCATCAACCGTTTGACTTCCTGCCGCTTGAGATTGTCTTGAGAGCCGCATAAATCGCAGGGAATGATGGGAAACGCACGCCAGGATGCATAGGCTTCCAAGTCCCGCTCACGCACATAAGCGAGCGGTCGAATCACCATATGTTTGCCGTCGTCGGCGCGCAATTTCGCGGGCATGCCCTTGAGTTTGCCGCCATAAAAGAGGTTCAGGAAAAAGGTTTCTAAAATGTCGTCACGGTGATGGCCCAAGGCAATTTTGCTTGCACCGAGTTCATCAGCCACCCGATACAAAATACCCCGTCTGAGTCGCGAGCAAAGCGAACACATGGTTTTCCCCTCAGGAATGACCCGCGTGACGATGCTGTAAGTGTCCTGTGTTTCGATATGAAAAGTGACGCCGATGCGCTTTAAGTAGTCGGGGAGCACCTCGGCGGGAAACCCTGGTTGCTTTTGATCGAGATTGACGGCGACCAATTCAAAGGCGACTGGAGAGCGCGCTTGCAAGGTCAACAATAAATCGAGCAAGGCGTAGCTATCTTTGCCACCGGATAAGCAGACCATGACTTTATCGCCGGCCTCAATCATGTGATAGTCGCCGATCGCTTGACCGGTGAGACGCAATAAACGCTTATGCAATTTATTGCGTTCGTAGGCAAGCTTGTCGCTCATCATGTCGCTGCAAAGCGAATCGATTCAATGCCTACAGTGTTGCAATCCGGATAGACATCGGGTTTTTCGGTTCGGACGGTCGCTGCCCGCACGGGCCCAAGTTTGAGGCAAAAGCTGAGCACCTCATCAATCAATGTTTCCTGGAGATTGAAGTGGCGTGATGCCGCGAGTGCCGCAATACCTTCGCGCAATTTATCGTAGTCGAGCGTGTCGTCCACATCGTCGCGCCCTGAACGCGAGGCTTCGACCGGCACAAAAAGTGAAACAGAAATCTTGACCCGTTGGCGCGCCTGGCGTTCGAATTCATGAAAACCGATCGAGGCCTGGACCTCCAGGTCTTCGATAAAAATACGACGACAGTCGCTTAGTTGGGGATGTAATAGCAGGCTACTCATGAACTTGATTCCGATTCGAGGCGGTCGCTGGTGGTGAACATCACATCGCGCGCGCTTGCTTGCAAGTGCTGCCCGCCATCGACCAGTAAATTCACGCCTGTGATTGCTCTGGCGTGGAGCAAAAAGACGATTGCCTGCACGATATCGTCGGGCTCAGACGATCGCCCCAAAGGGGTTTGTTGGTGAGCTTGGGCAAAGCCCGTTTCACTTTGATCGCCCGAGAGCATGGTGATGCCCGGCGAGACCGCAAGCACACGCAAAAAAGGTGCATAGTCGCGGGCCATTAAGTCAGTGGCCTGCCAGAGGGCGGCTTTGCTTAAGGTGTAGGAAAAAAAATCGGGGTTCGGGTTTTGCAATTTTTGGTCAAGTAAATTGATAACAACCCCTTCTTTGGGAGCAGCGGCTTGGCTGCAATGTTCAAACAAGGCCTTGCTAAGCAGCACGGGGGCCACAAGATTGGGCATCCAATGGGCAATTAAGCCTTTGGCCTCGACATCTTTTGGCCCGTCCCAGGCAAAACGCGAGGCATTATTAATCAGCGCATCGAGGTCTTGGGCTTGCCCAAGCGCTTCGCTGAAAAGACGAAGCACCTGATCAGGATCCGATAAGTCAGCAGCAAGCGTCCAGGCCTGCTGCCCCAATGCACGAACCTCATGGGCTGTTTGTTGTGCCTCGTCGAGCGAGTGGTGATAGTGCAAGACAACATTCCATTGTGCCCTGGCCAGTCCAAGCGCAATCGCGCGACCGATTCGCTTACCGGCACCGGTAACCAGGGCCGTTTTGGTCCTGACCTCGGTCGTGCAATGGGGCGTGCTGGCTTGAGCTTGCATGTTGAGCGGATGGGGCTTCAGTTTGGCGCTTTGGCCGCGCAGTGTAACCTGCGCAACCATGAGCATGTCTAAGCTAAGCAGCTTGCCCGATTTAATCCAAGACGAGATCCAAAAGGCCTCGGGTTGGCTTGGCTTTGAAAGATTCATGGCGATGGCGCTTTATGCCCCCGGACTTGGCTACTACAGCGGGGCACGATCGCCATTCGGCCCCGCAGGCGATTTTGTGACAGCCCCGGCGATCAGTCCTTGGTATGGACATTGCGTGGCCCGGCAAATCATTCAGGTGCTCGATGCCATCGGTAGTGACACGGTGCTCGAATTTGGAGCCGGCGACGGACGCCTTGCCAGCCAAATCCTGCGCCATGCGCAAGCCGTCAAGCGGCCGATTCACTATCAGATCCTTGAGTTATCAGCAGGCTTGATCAAGCAGCAACAAGACCGGATCAAGCTCGAGATGCCAGCGCTCGAGCCCCAAGTCAGCTGGCTCGAGCGGCTTCCGGCAGCAGGGTTTCGCGGCGTGATGTTGGCCCATGAAGTGCTCGACGCCATGCCCGTACGCCTTTTTGTGCATCGATGCGTGCAGCAGCGCGAGGTTCAGTGGTACGAACGAGGGCTCAGCCTCAAGGCGCAAGCGCAGGCAAATCCCGCGACCGGTCCCGACGAGCGGACCTGCGGGGCCCAGGTAGGCCATGGGTTGCCGCCTTGGCAATTCGCTGACCGTTTATGCGATCCCTCATGGTCCGTCCGCCTTGAGGCCTTAAAGTCTTCTTGCCAGCAACAATGGCAAGAAGACTGGCCTGACGGTATGCTGATTGAGTGGCATGAGCAGGCGCAAGCCTGGATCCGCAGTCTTGCAGGTCTACTTGAGCAAGGGCTGCTATTGCTTGTCGATTATGGTTTTCCAGCCCATGAGTATTATCTCCCGCAACGCGAGCAAGGTACCTTGATGACCCACCGCGAACATCGCGCCGGAACCGATGTCCTGGCAGGCCCTGGCCAGCAGGATTTGAGTGTGCATGTTGATTTCACTGCCATTGCCCGTGTTGCCTTGCAGTCCGGGATGAGCCTTTCGGGTTATTGTTCGCAATCGAGGTTTTTGATGAATACAGGCTTGTTGGATATCGCGGCACAATGGGCGCAAACACAAGGCCATTGGGGTTCAAGGCAGGCCGTTGCAGCACTTGCTGGTGTACAAAAACTGCTCTCAGAGGCTGAGATGGGTGAACTCTTCAAATTCATGGCGCTCGGTCGCGGCCTGGAAAACCTTGATCTCATCGGCTTTCGCCAGGGCGATCGGAGTGGCCGGCTTGGTCTTGAACCATGCTGAGATGGTTACTCGTTACTGTGCTCGCGCTGCTGCTGTTCAGCGGCCTGCAGCCTTTGCTGCGCCGACTTGGTTGGGGACGATTGCCCGGTGATTTGGAACTGAAACTGGGCAAGCGAAGCCTTTGGTTGCCCTTGGGCTCCACTTTGCTTTTGTCGCTGCTGGTCGGGCTGATTGCCCGCTGGCTCTAGCGCGAGCCTAGACCGTTATCGCCCCACGGGCCGCAGCGTACTCATCGGCAAGACGATCAACCAGCGCGCTTGCGCTTTGTACCCCATCGACCGCGCCAATGCCTTGACCGCAACCCCAGATATCTTTCCAGGCTTTTTTGTCCATGTTCCCCCCGGAATTGAAGTTCATTTTGCTGGGGTCGCTTTCTGGCAGCTGGTCAGGATCCAGGCCCGCTTGCTCAATCGAGCGACGGAGGTAGTTGCCGTGCACGCCGGTAAAAAGATTGGTATAGACAATGTCTTTTGCTGAACCTTCGACAATCGCTTGTTTATAACCGTCTTTGGCGTTGGCTTCATCGGTGGCGATAAAAGCCGACCCGATATAGGCGAAGTCAGCCCCCATCGCTTGGGCGGCGAGCACGCCTGCGCCGGTGGCAATCGAGCCTGATAAGGCGATGGGCCCGGTAAACCAACGCCTCGTTTCTGCAACCAGCGCGAAAGGGGATTGTCGTCCTGCATGGCCGCCTGCACCTGAAGCAACAAGAATCAGGCCATCGGCACCTTTTTCAATGGCTTTGTGGGCAAAAAACTGGTCGATGACATCATGCAAGACCATGCCACCGTAGCTGTGAATCGCCTCGTTCAACTCGGGCCTCGCGCCTAAGGACGTAATCACTAAAGGAACCTTGTGCTTGACGCAAAGCGCCACATCCTGATCCAAACGGTCATTGGATTTGTGCACGATCTGATTCACCGCAAACGGTGCCGCCGGCCGATCAGGATGCGCCTGATTCCATGCATCAAGTTCGTCGCGAATACGGATCAGCCATTGTTCAAGCACTTCGATCGGTCTGGCGTTAAGTGCAGGAAACGAGCCGACGATGCCAGCTTTGCATTGGGCGATCACTAAGTCAGGGTTGGAAACAATAAAAAGCGGGGCGGCAATCACAGGGATGCGAAGGCTTGCCTTCAATTGTTCTAATGTCATGGAAAGGCCTTATAAAGAGTTGGCATCGTCAGGGGTTTGGACTGATTCATCGTGAAGGCCCTGAGAATAACGCGATCGCAGTGCTTCTGATAGCGCAAGTTCGCGAGCTTTTTTCAAGGCGTCTCCAAGCGCAGGTCCTTGCAGGCCGCTTGCCAGCACTTTGGCGACTGTTTGTTGGTCCCGGAAGACCTGGGCAAGCGCTTGTAGGGCCGCGATCGCACGGTCTTGTCGATGCAGGCTTTGGGACTGTACATCGGGGTGCCAGCGCATCACAGCAAGTAAGTCATCAAGCTGCTGAGGCCGTCTCATCAGATCCATCGATTCAAACAATGACGCCATACCCTGCGCTGCCTCGGCGCTGCGTCGGTCGCTGCATAGGATTTCGCGCAGTGCATGTTGATGCTTGAGAACCTGCTTGCAAAGCGCTTGTTTCTCCCGGGGCATTTTTAAGCTTGCAAGCACCGGTTCACGCAGTGTTCCGGTTGCCAGCGCGCTAAAAACCCCCCAGCGAAGGGCATGCCCAAGCCCGGCAGCCGCTGCGCTATCGAGTTGTTTGAGCATGGGTTCGTCGGCGGCGCTTAAGCGATGAAAGGGATTAAGCTCGCATTGGGCCAGGCAGCGCCAAAGCGCTGAGGGCTTGATTTCGGCCATGCCCTGATCGAGCTCACGCCACACCCGCTCGGCGGTCCAATGATCGGTCTCTCCGGTGCGCACCATGTCACGCATGAGTTGCATGGTTTCCGGATGAATCTGGAAGTCTGCAAATCGTGCTGCAAAACGCGCCACCCTGAGCAAGCGCACTGGATCCTCACGAAAAGCATCGCTGACATGACGCAACAGCCGCTGCCGCAAATCCGAACGTCCTTCGTAGGGGTCGTGAAGTTCGCCCTGCGAATCGATAGCCATCGCATTGACACGAAGATCGCGGCGCTTTAAGTCGTCCTCAAGCGAAACCTCAGGGCTGCTATAAAACTCAAAACCATGGTAGCCCCTGGCAATTTTTCGCTCGGTGCGGGCAAGCGCAAATTCCTCATGGCTTTGGGGATGCAAAAACACAGGAAAATCCCGCCCGACCGGTAAAAAGCCCGCATCGAGCATTTGCTGCGGTGAGCTACCCACCACCAGCCAGTCATGATCGTGAACGACCCGGCCCAAGAGCAAATCTCGGACCGCGCCCCCAACGCAATAAATCCTTGCCGGGGCGATCGCCAGGCAGTAAGCGTCCTGATTGATGCGATCGGTGATGACTTGCAAGCCAATCGTATCGATCTTAGGTTCGGTCATGTGCTCGATCATCGTGTTTGTTCAGCCATCGCAGCGACAAGCCAGATGTGATGATGCTTGCACGGCTCGCTAATGCCTTTGCAGGTAGGCGCGTGCTGCCTCTAGTCCTCTTGCTTTGATACCAAGCATGGCAAGGGTTTTAATCTTGACAGAAAGCACCTCGGATTTACCGCTTGGCAGGTTGTCAACGCGCATCGAGTCGAGATTGTCAACACTCATTAAGGGCGGTCCTGGCAGGGTCTGAAGCAGACGGGCTTGGAGATAGGCTAGGGGATAAGCCAATGGAACGATCCAAGGGCTATAGCCATGGGCTGCCTGGCTTGCAAACCGAAAAAGATCGGCAAGGCTCATGACATCTGGTCCAAATGCTTCAACGATCAGCGAGGTCTCGATGCCCGAATCGGCAAGACCTCCGGCGCCTTGGGTTTGAAGACGATGGTCCGAAAGACGCCCCAGCCTTTGCAAAACCAGGCGCCCTATCGCTTCGCAAAGATCTTGCACATGAACCGGTGCGAATCGGGCATGGGCGCCGGCGAGGGGCACGATCGGGGCGATTGCGCCGAGCTTGGCAAAAACATTCAAAAACTGGTCATTGGGCCCGAAAACAACCGATGGGCGCACCAGGCTCACGGGATGCCCTGATTGAAGCAGGATTTTCTCGGCTTGGCTCTTGGATCGCAAATACATCGAGGGCGCGTCTTCAACCGCCTCCGGCTGACAGCCCAGGGCCGAGATATGAATCAAAGCCTGTTGATCGAGTGATTGCAGGATGCGTTCGGGCAGTTGTACATGGACCTTATCAAAGGCTTTGCCCCAGGGGTTTGCTTGATCGCTATGCAAAATACCAGCGAGATTAATCACCAGCCTGCTGTCTGCGAGCAGTGCTCGCAGGCTCTTATCTTCGTGCACATCGGCTTGAACAAGACGCAACCCTGGCATGGTGCTGAGCGCGACATGGCGCCATGCGCGTTTGCTGGGCACAAGCAAAGCCACATCGGGAAGTAGACGGCTTAAATGCGCAAGCAACACGCGACCGATGAAGCCGCTTGCCCCGATGAGCAGGATCGGACCATACATGGTCTTCATGGTGACGCCAGTCCGTCTTGGCCTGCTTGTGGCTCAGGGCAGCAGTGACTGGCTTGTTGCTTTGGGTGCGATTTCACCAAGGCGCTTTTTAAGTGATTGCGCCTCCTGCCTTTGAAGCGCTGCGTAGTAGACGGCATTGGATAACACCTTTTTGACATAGTCACGTGTTTCAGAAAATGGAATAATTTCAGCAAAAATGGCACCCTCAACCGGTCCGGGCAGGGTTGCGCGCCATGCCCGCGGGCGGTTCGGGCCCGCGTTGTAAGCTGCAGAGGCCATCGCCTGCGAGCCTTCAAGATCATCAAAAACCGATCGCAAATAAAAAGTTCCAAACCGCAGATTGGTTTTCATATCCTGCAAGTCTTCGGTTTTGAATGCCGCATAACCAAGCTTGTTGGCAATCCAGCGCCCGGTGGTTGGCATGATTTGCATGAGTCCTTGCGCACCGACGCTTGACTTGGCATCCAGCAAAAAGCGCGATTCCTGACGGATCAGACCATAGGCCCAGGCTGTATCAAGGCCGACGCGGCTTGCTGAAGCCTCGAGATCCTCACGAAAGGGCATGATAAACCGCAGGTGAAAGTCATGTTCAAGTTTGGTTCGATCGGCGGTGTTAACGCAGCGATCAAGCACAAGCCGGCGGCAGGCGAGTTCGGCGGCAGCCAGCAACTGGCGATCGCTCATCAGCTTGGTGCTGACCCACCACTCACGATGCGCCTCGGGGCGAAGGCCGAGTTGGTAGAGCTTGAAAGCGCGCTGAACCCCAGGCAAGGCTGCGATGGCTTTGAGTTCATCCTCATGGGGTTTGGCCGCCCGTGGCGGAATTTCGATGCTTTGTCCCAGATCTTCGGCGGCAAGCTGGCCATAGAAATGAAACTGCCCGGCAAGCTCTTTAAAAAGCGCCTGGGCCGCCTGTTCGTCACCAGCCTGGCGATAGGCGCGCGCACGCCAGTACTGCCAGCTCGGTTCACTTTGCCCGCGCGCTGACATCCAGGCGATCACCTGCTGCAAGCTATCCCAGTCCTTGGCCCGCAATGCGCTGCGCGCCATGATCGCAAGCGCCTCGTCGCTACCAAGCACCCCGGCCTCAATCGCTGCGGCACCAAGCGCTTGGCTGTCGCGCAGCGCATCGCGGGTGGCATCAAGCGCATGCGCTTGCATACGCAGCATGCTGATGCTCGCAATCTGGGCGACGATGAAACTGCGTACGGTCGATGGCCAGGAGGTTTGTTCCGCCTGTCGCCAGCGACGATAGGCATCAACACTGTCCTGCCGGGCTAATCGCACCCAAGCAATCTGGGCGATCGCTGGATGGTTGCTTCTCAAGCACTTCTCAGGTTGCTCGATGGCGCGATCGACCTCAGCCGCAGCCAGGCCCAAATGGCCGGCCGCCCAGCGAATAGCGCCCGGCTGGTTGCTTTCAAGCGCCAGACGCAGTCGTTGCTGTAAGCCGGCTTGATCGATTTGGCCTTGCTGCTTTAACTCATTGAACAAGCGACCGCAGGCGGATCCGAGCGGACGGGGTGCAAAAAGAAGCGCTCTAGACTGCGCTGCGATCAGTGCAGGGGAATCCGTTTCTGCTGAAACCTGTTTGAGTCTGGCGACATGAAAAAGGCATTGCAGGGCTGCCTCGTCTTGAAAAATCAGCTTGGGGTATTCGAGTTTGAGTTGCGCCCAGGATTCCCGGTCGGCAAGCCATTCGATATAGGTTTTTCGAAGCTGTTCAGCAAGGCTTTCGTTGTCATGTCTTGCCAGAAATCTCTGCACCTCACGCTGCAGTGCCTCGGCGTTTGCTTCTGCAATCGGACGCTGTGAAAGCCTTTGTCGGAGCGCCCAATGCTGCGCGTAGGGATATAGCGGGTGCTCCTTGAGTTGGGCCTGATCGCTCTGGTTAATCAGACGTTGAAATTCCGGCAGATCCTGCCGCACAAAAGCCTCCCGAAGCTGGATAAGCAAATCATCGCCGACATGGCTGCCGGTTTGGGCAACCGCGATACTGTTGCTTTGGGAGGCTGCAACGGTCACCCCGCCAACAAGGCTCAGCCCTGCCAAGCTTGCGGGCAATAGTGGCTTGACACCGGGCCGGGCCACGCGGGTAATTTCCGCAGGCGGGGCCGGAGCTTTGGTCTTAGCGCTCGCTGCTGATTTCGATTTGGTTTTTTGTACCGTTCCAGATTTCGCAGCGCTCGAGGCTTTCGCAGCCCCGGCGGGCTTTTGCGGTTTTGAAGCCTGATTGGGAGCCTTTGAGGGCTGGCTTTGCTTTGGCTTTTCGCTTGGCTTAGGATTCGTTTGGGCTGTGGCAGGCATGAGCTGTCCAAGCAGGGCGATGGCTAGGCCAAGCGAGAACCCAAGCTTCATGGAGAAGCCCTTGCCCGGGCTAGGGGGGGCATGGCCTGGCAACGATGTTTTATTGTGAAACATGGTTAATCGGTATAAATGAGAAAGCGTTGTTCAAGAGCATAAACAGTCGATGGCAAGTTCAGATATCTCAATGGTAAAGACAACAACATCATCAGACCCGACAAGAGCGACAAGCGCAGGCGGACAGCACCTCGAACAGTCTGGGGATGATCGCCAGACACTGAGAAAACGCTGCCTGGCGCAACGCAAGAGCATCGATCCATCCCTAAAAATGCAATACGACGCTGTGATTATCGCTCGGCTCATGGCCTGGCTTGATAAACACCCTGCGCCAGGAACGAGCGAAGCCTTGCTTGCGTTATGGTGGCCGATTGGTAGCGAGCCCGACTGGCGACCCTTTGCCAGCCAGCTTCGCAAGGCGGGTTGGCACTTAGCCCTGCCTTGCATGGATGGCAGCGATAAGCCGCTGGTCTTTGCGCGCTACGACGAGAACACCGTGCTTCGCCCCGCCGGTCTTGGGACCATGGAGCCTGAAGACGCGCAGCGGGTTTGCCCCTGGATCATCGCAGCGCCCTGTGTGGGATTTTTCCAAAGCTTTCGATTGGGCTATGGCGGCGGCTACTATGATCGAACCCTGGCTTTGCTCGATGCGCAGGCGCGCGCCCGCACGGTTGCCCTTGCCTATAGCATTTGTGAAGTGATCTTCCAACCTCACCCTCACGATATTGCCTTTGCTGCGGTCGTGACCGAAGCCACATCGCCCGGGGAAAAAAGCTAAGGTCCTTGCTTCAGGAGCAAAGACCGAGGTCCTTGGTCCAGGGGCAAAAGCTAAGGTCCTTGCTTCAGGAGCAAAGGCTGAGGTCGTCGAGAATAGCCCGGCTGGCCTGGTCCTGATTCAAGGTGTAGAAGTGCAGACCAGGTACGGACTCCTTCAACAAGCGCTCACACATCTTGACAAGCACTTCACGGCCAAAGGCGCGAATCGATTCGCGGTCGTCGCCGTAGCTTGCAAGTTTCAGACGCATCCAGCGCGGAATTTCAGCACCACAGCTCTCTGAAAATCGCATGAGCTGGGTGTAGTTGGTAATCGGCATAATACCCGGAACGATATCAATATCAACACCTTCTGCACGCACCGTGTCACGAAACCTCAAATAAGCATCGGCGTTATAAAAATACTGCGTAATTGCCGAGCTCGCACCACGCCGGACTTTTCGAATGAATGCCTTCAGATCAGCGTCGGGCGAACTGGCTTGAGGGTGCATTTCAGGGTATGCAGCCACTTCAAGGTGAAACTGCGCTCCATGGCGCTGACGAATGAAATCAACCAGATCTTCGGCAAAGCGGAATTCGCCACCCTGCACCATGCCTGAGGGCAAGTCGCCGCGCAGCGCGACGATTCTTCGAATGCCAAGCGCGCTGTAATGATCAAGCAATTCAGCAAGCTGACTGCGTTGCTGGCCCATACAGGATAGATGCGGTGCAACCTCGATCGACTCGCCGGTCATTGTTTCAACAAGCGCCAGCGTTTTGTCACGCGTTGCCCCGCCCGCACCGTAGGTCACGCTAAAAAATTGCGGCTTTAACTTGGCAAGTTCAAGGCGAACCTGCCTTAGCTTTTCAAGTCCGGCATCGGTGTTGGGGGGGAAAAACTCAAAACTCAGCGCCATGCTCATGGAGCGCTCCTTCTTTGTGCATGTTCTATTCCGAAGGGAACTTCTCGCGCGATGTCAGCCCCGCGCCTAGTCGCCGCAGCCTGTCGCTGCGACACCAAAAAATATTCCTGATTACCGGACTGTCCGGGAAGCACGCTTGCCAGCAAATCCTTTTGCACATCGAAGTGCAAGCCCAAGGTCGCAAAAGGCGCCACCAAATCTTGAAGCATGCTTTGCAGCGTCGGACTTTCGCGGAGCAGGCCATGTTTAAACCAGCGCTTTCGCAATGAAGGATCTGCACCGAGCTCAAACTGCGGCTTGATGAGGGCAATGCAGTGGCCACCCATCCGAAGGCATTGAATCGCTTGTTCAATCACATAGGATAAAGCGATAAAAGACACATCGATCACCACCCCGTCTGCGCCCCCGGCAGGCCATTGGCGATCGAAACCCGATAGATCGGCAATCAGATCGTCAAAAAGCGGATCCCTGATCGCGGTATTGCGCGCAGGCTTTTGCCTAACCCTTGTTTTGCGATGCAGACATGGCCCGCCATCGACCGCCGCAGCACTTAAGCTTTGCTCATCATGCAAAGAACTTTGCCTTTGCTCATCATGCAAAGAACTTAGCGATTGTTCATCATGAAATGGGTGCACCACAGGCCAGGCTTTACGAAGATTGTGGCCTTCAACACAAAAGACCCTGGGATCAAGGCGCAAGCTGTCATGCAATTGATCGTGGCCTACATCAAAGCCGAGCACCCGTGACACACCGTGCTTAAGTAAACAGTCGCTAAAACCGCCCGTGCTTTGCCCGAAGTCAACCCAATAGCCTGCTGGTTTGAGCGCTGGCCTGGCGAGAAAAACACCCTCAAGTTTGGCGCCGGCGCGAGAAACAAAATCGGTCTCGCGCGATGGCGCGAGCGTAAGGGTGGACTGCTCTGACACTTCAAAGGCTGCTTTGGTCACCCGCTCGCCGTTAACCGAGACAGCGCCATCTTGAATCAGTCGGGCTGCGGCCGATCTTGAAGCGACCAGGCCTCTTTGCAGCAAGGCCTGGTCGAGTCGCATCAGAAGCCTTCGCGGACCGAGCAGCTTGGCTTGCTGATAAGCTTAGTAACGATAGGTCTCGGGCTTATAGGGCCCTTGCGCATCAACACCGATATAACTCGCCTGCTCGGGGGTAAGCTCAGTTAGTTTTGCGCCAAGTTTTTTAAGCTGTAAACGCGCAACTTTTTCGTCAAGATGTTTGGGTAACACATAGACCTTACCTGTTTCATACCGATCTTTGTATTGAAACAATTCGATTTGAGCGATCACCTGATTGGCAAACGAGGAACTCATCACATACGAAGGATGGCCCGTGCCACAGCCAAGATTAACCAGCCGGCCTTCGGCCAGCAGGATAATGCGCTTGCCATCGGGGAAGATCACATGATCGACCTGGGGCTTGATGTTTTCCCAGCGGCATTCCTTCAAGCCGGCAACATCGATTTCATTATCAAAATGACCGATATTGCAGACGATCGCCTGATCCTTCATGCGTGCCATGTGCGCGCGGGTGATCACGTCCTTATTGCCTGTTGCGGTCACAAAAATATCAGCATGCTCGCAGGCATCATCCATCGTTACGATTCGATAGCCTTCCATGGCTGCTTGCAAGGCACATATCGGATCGATCTCGGTGATCCAGACCTGTGCCGACAAGGCGCGCAAAGCCTGCGCTGAACCCTTGCCCACATCGCCATAACCGGCGACCACAGCGACTTTACCGGCGATCATCACATCGGTGGCGCGTTTGATACCGTCGACCAGCGACTCGCGACAGCCGTATAAATTGTCGAACTTACTCTTGGTGACAGCGTCATTGACATTGATCGCGCGAAAGGCGAGTTCACCATGCTCTGCCATTTGGTATAAACGCTTAACGCCGGTGGTTGTCTCTTCGGTCACGCCAATCACTGCGCTCAAATGGCGCTGATAAAACCCGGCATCCTTGGCGAGTTTTTCTTTGATTGAGGCAAAGAGCGCAGCCTCTTCTTCGCTGCCCGGATGCTCGAGAAGGCTTGCGTCACGTGCCGCTTTGGCCCCGAGATGAAGCAACAAGGTGGCATCACCACCGTCGTCCAAAATCATATTGGTGCTGCCACCATCGGCCCACTCAAAAATCCGGTGGGTATAGTCCCAATACTCGGCCAAGGTCTCGCCCTTGTGGGCAAAGACCGGAATTCGCGCTGCAGCAATGGCCGCAGCAGCATGGTCTTGGGTTGAAAAAATATTGCAAGAAGCCCAACGCACCTCGGCGCCCAGAGCAACCAGGGTTTCGATGAGCACGGCCGTCTGGATCGTCATGTGAAGCGAGCCAGTGATTCTTGCGCCTTTGAGTGGCTGTGCGGCTGCAAACTCTTCGCGAATCGCCATGAGACCAGGCATCTCGGTTTCAGCGATACGAATTTCTTTGCGGCCCCAATCAGCAAGTGAAAGGTCAGCAATGATGAAATCGGTAAACGAAGCCGTGGTAGCTTGTTTGACTGCGGGATGGGGAATAACTTGATTGGCTACAGCGCTCATGCTGCGCCCTCCTTTTCAAAAAACAAAGTGGGCGAGCGCCGTTGCTAAAGTCGCCCGAGATAGGCAACCTGCCCGAGCCTGGGGGTGTCCGGGGTCGGACACACCTCGCAACGCTCCTCGGGCATCGATTCAAGGCGGTATCTTAGCGCGACTCGCTTTGGGGCCAATCGATAAACCCCAAGCTTTGGGGTTTATCGATGCGAGCTTCAAACAGGCTGGGTTTTTGCGAGTGCTCGCCCGATAAAGCTTGAAACGGATGGCCTCAAATGCCCGCCTCGGCGCGAAGTGCTTGCGCTTTGTCCGTATTTTCCCAACTGAACTCGGGCTCGTCGCGTCCGAAGTGACCGTAAGCCGCCGTCTTTTGGTAAATCGGGCGCAATAAATCAAGCATTTGAACAATACCTTTGGGTCGCAAATCGAAGTGCCTGGCAATCAAGGCCTCAAGCTTGTCGTCGCTGATTTTGCCGGTTCCAAAGGTGGTGACCATGATCGAGGTTGGTTGAGCGACGCCGATGGCGTAACTCACCTGAATCTGGCAACGGCTCGCAAGGCCAGCAGCAACAACATTCTTGGCAACATAACGCGCTGCATAGGCAGCCGAACGATCGACTTTCGAGGGGTCTTTACCTGAGAAAGCGCCCCCGCCGTGGGGTGCTGCGCCGCCGTAAGTGTCGACGATGATCTTGCGGCCGGTTAAGCCGCAGTCGCCTTGCGGGCCGCCCACCACAAAACGCCCTGTCGGGTTCACCAAATATTTCACGTCGCCATGGAGCAGGGCTTTGGGAAGTACCGGTTTAATGATTTCTTCAATCACAGCTTCGCGCAATTGCTCGTGGGGGATATCAGGTGCGTGCTGGGTCGATAAAACCACGGTATCAACGCTGTGAGGTTTGTCATCAACATAACGCAGCGTGACTTGGCTTTTTGCATCGGGCCTGAGCCAGGGTAGTCGACCGTCGCGGCGCAGTTGTGCCTGACGTTCAACGAGTCGGTGTGCGTAGTGAATCGCCGCAGGCATCAGCACCGGTGTTTCGTCGCAGGCGTAGCCAAACATCAAACCTTGATCGCCTGCGCCTTGCTCTAAATCAAGCCCGCGACCTTCATCAACGCCTTGCGCGATGTCCTGGCTTTGTTTGTCGTAGGCCACCATAACAGCGCAGCCCTTGTAATCGATGCCGTATTCCGTGTTGTCGTAGCCGATTCGCTTGATGGTGTCGCGGGCAACCTGAATGTAGTCAACATTGGCACCGGTTGTGATTTCGCCGGCAAGCACCACCAGACCTGTGTTGCACAGGGTTTCGGCAGCAACCCGTGAACGCGGATCCTGCTCAAAAATCGCATCAAGAATAGCGTCTGAAATTTGATCCGAAACTTTATCCGGATGTCCCTCAGAGACCGACTCCGAGGTAAAGAAATAGCTTTTGCTCATGCCACATGTCTCCAGTTCGTTGGGCGTAGCCAACTTCCCGGTGAAGCGGCGACGCTTTAGCGGAATTTAATTGCCCCGCAAGTTGTCATTAACTCGGCAAATGAGATTATAGCGCTTAAGGATTCTTGACCATGCCAGCTCTATTGTTCCAGTGCTTATCGCTGTTGCCTTTGCCGATGCTTTGGAGGCTTGGTGCATGGCTGGGGCGTCTGGCTTGGTTTGCTTCCTCGGCTTACCGTCGTAAAGCACTGGCGCATATGTCGCTCGCAGGCTACCCGGTTGATGGCGCCTTGCCGCGGCTTGTTCGTGAAAACACGGGCCGGCTCATCGCTGAACTGCCTGCCGTGTGGTTCTGGTCCGACGAGCGCTTGTTTGAGCGATGTCAAAGCGCAAGTCGTGCGCTGCTCTTAGAGGCCATCGATCGGGCAAAACGCGAAAAGCGCGGTTTGCTTTTTATGACGCCTCACCTCGGTAGCTTCGAGGTGATACCGCGATACATCGCGCGGTATGTGCCGATTACGGTGCTTTTCAAACCGGCAAAACGCGCATCGCTTGATCGCTTGTTGCGCGCCGCACGCAATCGTGGTTCGGTCGATTCAGTGCCGGCTGACCTAAGTGGCGTGCGAGCACTTCTGCGCGCTTTAAAGCGCGGCGAGGCTGTCGGCTTATTGCCCGATCAAGTGCCGGGCCAGGGCGATGGGGAGCTTGCGCCGTTTTTCGGACATCAGGCCTTGACCATGACGCTTCCCCAAGGCCTGATCAGGCGGGCTAATCCGATCGTGCTGATGGCTGTTGCGCAGCGGCGCCTTGCCTCCGAAGTGATCGAGGCCGGTGGCTGGGAGATCCATTTTGAGATTTACGAGGGCAGCGCAGCACCGCAGGCGATCAACGCTGCCATGGAACAGTGGATCAGGCGACTGCCTGAGCAATACTTATGGAGTTATAACCGGTACAAAGGTACAGCAACCGTAAAGTGATGAACGAGCGTAGCTTAGAAACCGCCACAGGCGCACTGATTGCTGTTGCAAGGATGTTGTCGCGCTGGCCTCGCCCGTCCATGCTCAAGATGGCAAGATTCCTTGGCCTTGCCGTCTACGCTTTAGTGACTCGCCGACGCCGCGTTGCCCTGATCAATCTTGCGATTGCGTTTCCCGAACTTACGCCGGCACAGCGTCAAGCCATCGCCAGAGAGCATACGAAAGCCTTCATCGTCAGCCTGGTTGATCGATTTGCACTCTGGGAAGGACCGATCGAACAGTTAAATCGTATGGTTCGTGTGAGTGGCTGGGCTCATGTCGAGGCCGCCCGTGAATCTGGGCCGGTCATCATGCTTGCACCCCATTTTCTGGGACTCGATGCCGGTGGTCTCTACTTGAGTTCTAAGCTTCCGATGGTGTCGGTTTACGCCCAACAGAAAAGCCAAAGGCTGACCGAGGCCATGACCTCGGGTCGGGCACGTTTCCCGGAGACCACTCTGGTGTTGCGCAATGAGGGTCTGCGCGCCGTCTTGCGGCATTTGAAGCAGGGCAAGGTGCTTTATCTCTTGCCCGATATGGATTTGGGAGCCAGGGATTCGGTTTTCGTGCCTTTTTTTGGCCTTGACGCTGCAACGGTCACGACGCTCTCCAGGCTTGCGAGAATGACCGGCGCCCAGGTGCTGCCCACGGTCACGCGATTGCAGGCTGATCAGTACCACTTTGAAATTTTCCCCGCCTGGACTGATCTCGGCGCGCTCACGCCCGAAGCGTCGGCGCGGCGGATGAATGCATTTATCGAGGCACGTGTGCGCGAGGATCCGCATCAATACTTGTGGACACACCGTCGGTACAAGACCCGACCGCCGGGCGAGCAGCCGGTTTATCGCTAGAATGCGCGATCGCTTCAAGCTCAGCGTTTATTTCCGGTCGCAGGATGATTCGATTTAGCAAAATGCACGGCGCCGGCAACGATTTCGTTGTCATTGACGCCATTAGCCAAACCATCCCGGTGGAACAAGTGGCGTGGCAGCAAATCGCTGATCGACATGTTGGCGTCGGTGCGGATCAAATCCTCATCGTTGAAAAACCCCGGGATCCAGGTCACGATTTCCGCTATCGCATTTTCAATGCAGATGGCACTGAGGTTGAACAATGCGGCAATGGTGCGCGATGCTTTGTGCGTTTTGTGCATGACAAGGGCTTGAGCCGTAAAAAGCGCATTGCGGTTGAAACCCTCGCCGGATTGATTGAGCCCGAACTGCTCGACGACGGCACAGTCAGGGTGAATATGGGTATCCCCCGCTTTGACACCCGCGCAAACGGTTTTGTTGATTGGGAGGCAGCAAGCGCCAAAGCTCAGGCCAGCATCGAAGGCGGCATAGAACATCTCGAGCTCGAATCGCCAGCGCCGCATCATCTGGCGAGGCTTCAGTTGGATCTGCTCTCGATGGGTAACCCGCATGCGGTGCTTTTCCTGGATGCACCGGCAAGCGATGCCGCGGTACAAGAACTGGGTGAATTCCTTTGCAGTCATCCCCTTTTCCCCAAGCAAATCAATGTTGGGTTTGCCTTTCTGGCCTCGCCCAGGCAGTTGCAGTTACGTGTTTTTGAACGTGGTGTCGGCGAGACACTGGCCTGTGGCAGCGGGGCTTGTGCGGCTGCTGTGCTTGCCTTGGCCCGCAATAAAGCGCGAGAAGCCTTGCAGGTTCAGGCGCGTGGGGGCAATCTCTGGGTGCAATGGGCGGGCGAGGAAAACCCGGTGATGATGAGCGGGCCTGCCGAATCGGTGTTTGAAGGGCAAATCGACTTGCCGATGCTTTGAATGAGGCAAAAAGCCGGGTGCTGTGGACGCGTTGAACCTTTGCTTGCTGCAGATGGCAAACCTGCTGAATCAGGAGTTTTCATGTCTGAGGGTCGTAACGAAGAAAACGAGCAGCAAATCGCACGCTGGCTCAAGTCGAATCCCGAGTTCTTGCTGCGGCATCCGGAGCTTTTGTCGCATCTGAAAATGCCCGATTTGCATGCGGGACGGGCGATATCCTTGCATGAACGTCAGCTTGAGGTCATGCGGGAAAAGCACCGTCAACTCGAGCATCGTCTGGCTGACTTGATGCGCACCGCTCAGGAAAACGATTTGATCGGCGAAAAGATGCAAAGGTTTACACGGCAGTTGCTCTTGCATGAGCAGCGTGCAAGCCTTGACAGCCGCTTGATGGAATTGCTCCAGGAGGTCTTTCAAGTACCGCAAGTCGGCTTGAAGCTTTGGCCTTTGGGCGCTGCACGTCTTGAGCCCGGCCTTGAGTTGCCGCTCAGCGCCGAGCAAATGGACCGGGTTGACCAAATGCAACAGCCGCTTTGCGGCAGTCCGGCGCAAAAACCGGGGGTGCAATGGTTGGCTGACCGTGGCCAAAATGCAAGATCAGTCGCGCTTCTCGCTTTGCGTCGTGGCATCGAGCCTCAGGCCTTTGGCCTCTTGGTGCTTGGCTCAGCGGATGCGGACCGTTTTCACGCTCAAATGGGAACGGCTTTTTTGCAACGACTCGCCGAGTTGGTGTCGGCCGCGCTCACACCCGCGCTAAGCGCCATCTGGGCCAAGGAAGGCCTTGCGACAGTCTCAAGCCAGGCGGCTCAGGCCGCCGCCGTCAGACAAGCAGCGAACCCTTGAGATGCCGGATTCCGAGTGCGCCCCGAATCACGACTGTCAGGTCGATCTTGAGGTCGACCTTGAGCGCTATGTGAGGCGTCTGGCCAGTGAAAGGCGATATTCGACCCATAGCCTGAAGGCATACCGGCAGGATTTGGCCTTGCTGCGTCCGCCGCTTATACAAACGCCTTGGACAAACGTGGAAGCGCGGCATCTCCGTCGCCTGCTCGCGCAACTTGCATCACAAGGACTTTCGCCGCGCTCACTGGCGCGTAAGCTTTCTGCCTGGCGGGGTTTTTTTGACTTTCTCTTGGCGGAAAAAACCATGGCGCACAATCCCGCAAGACAAATCAAGGCACCGAAGATGCCCTCGCGTTTGCCAAAGGCGCTCGCTGCAGACGACAGTCAGCGCTTGCTTGATTTTCCGCAGCATGGACCAAGCGCCGCCCGCGATCTTGCGATGATGGAGCTTTTTTATTCATCAGGCCTGCGGCTTTCGGAGTTGATTCAGCTCGATTGTGCTTATCACCCGCAGGCGACTGGTTGGCTCGACGCTGCCCAGGCCCAGGTTCAGGTGCTCGGCAAGGGCTCGAAGCGGCGCACGATTCCGGTGGGCGCCAAGGCGCTAAGCGCGATTGATGCCTGGCTCAAGCTGCGCAAACAGTGGCTTCAAAAGCACCCTGATGCTGATCAGCACGCCCTTTTCATCGGGACGCGGGGAAAGCGCATCAGTGCTCGAACGATTCAACAACGTCTGGCCAGTTTGGGCCTTGCGAGTGGGCTCCCAAGCCGCTTGCATCCTCATGTGTTTCGCCATTCTTTTGCCAGTGATCTCTTACAGTCGAGCGGGGATTTGCGTGCGGTACAAGAGATGCTTGGCCATGCCAGCATCGCGAGCACCCAAATCTACACTGCGCTGGATTTTCAACGGCTTGCCGCGGTCTACGACCAGGCGCATCCGCGCGCTGCAAGGCGCCGTGCCTAAGCTGATCGAATCGATACCGCTGCGGCCAGGGACGCCTGCGCGCGTCAAGCTGCGTTCGGGCAAGGACAGGTCCTTGCTTCGCCGGCATCCATGGCTTTACGCGGGCGCGATCAGCGAAGAGGGGATCAAGCTCATCGAGCAATTGCCAAGTGGCTATCCGGTTCAGGTTTGCGATGCCAAGGGCCAATTTTTGGCTTGGGCTTGCGGGTCACCCCGTTCGTCGATTCGACTGCGGGTGTGGAGTTTTCATCAACAAGCGCCCGATGCGAGCCTGATTCGAGAGCGTGTTTCCCGGGCTTTTGCAAGACGGCAAAGCCTTTTGGCGCACAGTAATGCAAGGCGCATGGTGTTTGGTGAGGCCGATGGATTGCCCGGGCTGATTGTTGACCAATACGCGCAGCAGGTTGTGCTGCAATGCCTCTCAGCAGGCGCTGATTATTTTCGCGGGCAGATTGTCGAGGCGATTCAGGCCCAGGGCATGGATGCGATTTATGAGCGATCTGATGCGGCGGGCGCCAAGCGCGAAGGCTTAGCCGGCGGGCAGGCGGTATTGCTTGGACCCGAGCCCGAGGCCTTGATTGAAGTTCACGAGCATGGCCTGCGTTTTTTGGTCGATGTCCGGCATGGGCATAAAACCGGGTTTTACATTGATCAGCGCGATAACCGGGCGCTTGTTGCCGACTTACTCAGCGGCATGGCAGCGCCACGGGTGTTGAATTGCTTTTGCTATACCGGCGGTTTTTCCTTGGCAGCCTGGCGGGCCGGCGCTGCTGAGGTGATTTCCATTGATTCAAGTGAGGCAGCACTGGAACAGGCCCGCTGGCAGCAAAGCCTCAATGGTTTAGAACATTGCAACGGTCGCTGGTGGGAGTCCAATGTTTTTGAGGCCTTGTCTGCTTTGCAAGGCGAGCGATTTGATCTGATCGTGCTTGATCCGCCCAAATTTGCGCCGTCCTCGCAGCATGTCGATCGAGCAGCCCGCGCCTACAAAGAAATCAATCTCAAAGCGCTGGCTTTGTTACGCCCCGGGGGCTATTTGCTGAGCTTTTCCTGCTCGGGGGCGATTTCGCTTGATTTGTTTCAGAAGATTATGGCGGGGGCAGTGATCGACGCCGGGGTTGATGCCCAGTTATTGCGCAGACTCGCAGCCGGAATGGACCACCCGATGTCGATGGCACACCCGGAAGGCGAGTATCTCAAAGGACTTTTGCTCCAGCGGGTGTAAACTGCCCGCCCGTCAAGTCTTTGCTGGCTTTGGCTTGGTGCTTTTCATCCAAGGTAAGCTGGTCCTTGTCTTCTTTCCCCTGGGGTGGTCTTATGCAGTCGAGCCAACATATTCCGGTGACCGTTTTGACTGGCTTTTTGGGCAGTGGTAAGACCACCTTGCTCAAACGTATCCTGACCGAGCAACATGGCCATCGCATCGCTGTGATCGAAAACGAATTCGGCGAAGAAGGCGTTGACAACGAACTTTTGCTTCAAGACCAGGAAGAACAAATCGTCGAAATGAATAACGGTTGCATTTGTTGCACCGTGCGCGGCGACCTGGTTCGGATTCTTAACGATTTGCAAGGCCGCCGAAAGGCTGGCGAGGTGCAGTTCGAGCGCGTCATTATCGAGACCACCGGTCTGGCCGATCCCGGACCGGTTGCGCAGACGTTTTTCATCGACGACGATATTGCCGATGCCTATTTGCTTGACGCGGTCATCACCGTGGTCGATGCCAAGCATGCGATGACACAGCTCGACCAGTCCAAGGAAATCCGTGAGCAGGTTGCCTTCGCCGATCGATTGCTCTTGTCCAAAGTCGACCTGATTGATGCCGACACTTTGCAAGCACTTAAAGCCCGTTTGCTGCGAATTAATCCGAGAGCGCCGATGTCGGAGGTGCATTTCGGGCAGACCGACATCAAACAGATTCTGGATATCCGCGGCTTTAATCTGAATGCGATTCTTGAAATCGACCCGCAGTTTTTGGAAACCGATGAGCACGATCACGACGAAGACGTGAGCTCTTTTGTTTTTCGCTCGAATAAACCCTTTGATGCCGGCAAGCTTGAGGACTTTTTGTCCGGCTTGATCCAGGTTTACGGCCAGGACATGTTGCGCTACAAGGGCGTGCTCTACATGAAGGGCAGCGATCGGCAAACGGTTTTCCAAGGCGTCCACCAAATGATGGGCGCCGACCAGGGCCGCAAATGGCAGGCCGGCGAAAAACCCTCCAATAAAATGGTCTTCATCGGCCGTAAACTGCCCAAAGATTTGTTCATGAAAGGTTTGCAGCAGTGCCTAGCCTGAATGCCTGCCTGCCAAGCCTTCTGGCGCTTTTTTTGTCCGACATCGGCCTTGTTCGCTACCCTTAACATTCCCATTAACCCATTTCCTTTTGGAAGCACCACCACGCCATGGCTACCAAGACCTCAAGTAATAAGTCTGCTGCCGCACAGGCTATGTCCCCTGGCAAGCCTGCTCCCAAGAGCGCCAAAGCCTCCGTTGTCATCGGTAACGAGGCAGAGTTGTTGTCGATGTCCGAAGACGACTACATGAATGCTGCGCAGCTTGCGTTTTTTAAACAACGACTGCAGGCGGTCGAGCGCGAGCTCTTGCAAAACGCTGGCGAAACCACGGAGCATCTGCGTGAAACCGTGATCGTGCCCGACCCGGCAGACCGGGCCACGATCGAAGAAGAGCATGCACTCGAGCTACGCACCCGGGATCGCGAGCGCAAGCTGTTGAAAAAAGTGCAGCAGGCGATCAACCGCATCGACGCAGGCGAATACGGGTGGTGCGAGGAGACTGGCGAGCCCATCGGTTTGCAGCGTTTGCTTGCTCGACCGACAGCGACCTTGTCTTTAGAGGCGCAACAGCGGCGCGAATTAAGGCAAAAGCTCTATGGGGACTGAGTCCTTCCACGGCACCACGATTTTAAGTGCCCGCCGCGGTAAAAGCGTCGCACTGGGTGGCGACGGACAAGTCACCCTCGGTTCGATTGTCGTCAAGGCGTCAGCCCGTAAGGTGCGTCGCTTGCATCATGGCAAGGTTCTTGCCGGATTTGCCGGCGGCACAGCCGATGCCTTCACGCTTTTTGAACGCTTTGAGGGAAAACTCGAAAAGCACTCGGGCTTATTGCTGCGTGCCGCGGTTGAACTTGCCAAGGACTGGCGAACCGACCGAGGTCTTCGAAGGCTTGAAGCGATGCTCGCCGTGGCCGACCAGGAACACTCGCTGATCATCACCGGTCAGGGCGATGTGCTTGAGCCTGAAGATGGTCTGGTTGCGATTGGTTCCGGGGGAGCCTTTGCGCAGGCGGCGGCCAAGGCCTTGTTGAAACACAGTGATTTATCCCCGGAAGCGATGGTTCGCGAATCCTTGAGTATTGCCGCGTCGATTTGCGTTTACACCAACGAAAACATCGTGATCGAAAGCCTGCCATGATGACGCCGAGAGAAATCGTCTCCGAACTCGACAAACATGTGGTGGGTCAACAGGCTGCTAAGAAAGCGGTTGCGGTTGCTTTGCGCAATCGTTGGCGACGCGCTCAAGTGGCCGAGCCGCTTCGTCAAGAAATCGTCCCTCGGAATATTTTAATGATCGGACCCACGGGGGTGGGAAAAACCGAGATCGCAAGGCGATTAGCAAAACTGGTCAACGCACCCTTTATCAAGGTAGAGGCTACCAAGTTCACCGAGGTGGGCTATGTTGGTCGCGATGTCGACACCATCATTCGCGATTTGCTGGAGATCGCCATCAAGCAGTGTCGTGATATGGCCAAGCGAAAACTTGAGCAACAAGCGCTTGACGCCGCTGAGGACAGGATTCTTGACATTTTGTTGCCTCCTCCCCGCGGTGCGGGCCTGGCAACTGGTTCGAGCGGTCAAAGTACGCAAGATGGCGCAGATAGCGGCCCGTCCTCAACCCGGCAGAAGTTTCGCAAAAAATTGCGTGAAGGCGAACTCAACGACAGAGAGATCGAGCTTGAGATCACCCAACCTGCACCTGCCCTTGAAATGATGGGGCCTGCGGGCATGGAAGCATTCACCCAACAGTTACAGCAATTGTTTTCGCAAATGCCGGGCAGAAAGAAGACCCGGCGCTTGCGCGTTGCCGAGGCGATGAAGATTTTGGCCGATGAGGAAGCGGCAAAATTGGTGAACGAGGACGATATTCGAAGTGAGGCCCTTGAAAGGGTCGAACAACAAGGCATCGTCTTTATCGATGAGATCGACAAGATCGCCACACGTTCTGATTTGCACGGCGCCGATGTTTCGCGCCAAGGTGTGCAACGCGATCTACTGCCTTTGGTCGAAGGAACCACGGTCAACACCAAATATGGCGCTATAAAAACAGATCATATTTTGTTTATCGCTTCGGGCGCGTTTCATTTGTCCAAACCAAGCGATCTGATTCCCGAGTTTCAAGGCCGGTTTCCGATCAGGGTTGAATTGCAAGCCTTAACGGTGGAAGACTTTGAACGTATTCTTGAGGCGACCGATGCCAGTTTGTTGCGGCAGTATGAGGCCTTGATGGCGGCCGAAGGACTTGAATTGCGTTTTCAGGCCCAAGCCGTGCGTCGTCTTGCTGAAATCGCCCATCAAGTCAATGAGCGCACGGAAAACATCGGCGCCCGGCGCTTGCATACCGTGATGGAAAAACTGCTCGAAGAGATCGGGTTTGATGCGTCCGTTCTCCCAATCCTTAAGCGCGACGCAAACGGTCAGCAATCGATCGATATCGACGCAGCCTTTGTGGACGAAAGGCTTGCCGAAGCCGCATCGCGTGAAGATCTTGCACGTTATATTCTTTAACTTAGTCGATGCTCTTTTTCAGAGCACTTGCCAGAGGCTGCCTCCCAATGAGCAACTTGCCTAGCCCGGCCTTGAAGGCTGCGATTCTCGCAGAGGCCATGCCCTACATCCGACGCTTTCATTCGCGGATTGTGGTGGTGAAGTATGGTGGTAATGCGATGACCGAAGAAGGGCTCAAGCGCTCTTTCGCAGCGGATGTTGTCTTGCTTAAACTGGTGGGTATCCATCCGGTTGTTGTTCACGGCGGAGGCCCTCAAATCGAGCAATTGCTCAGTCGCGTTGGCAAAAAAGGCGAGTTCGTGCAAGGCATGCGCGTGACCGATGCCGAAACCATGGACATTGTTGAGATGGTCCTGGCCGGGCAGGTCAACAAAGAGATCGTCGAGTTAATCAACACGGCCGGCGGTCGGGCTGTGGGCCTCACGGGCCAGGACGGCGGACTGATTCGCGCTCGCAAACTGCTGATGAGCACGCCGGGCAATCCTGAAGAAACGGTCGATATTGGACAGGTCGGCGAGATCCAAAGCATCGATCCTGCGGTGATTTTGACCCTTTCGCAGCATGGTTTTATCCCGGTCATTGCACCGATTGCTTCGGGTGAAGTGGGTGAAACTTATAACATTAACGCCGATGTGGTCGCGGGCAAGGTGGCTGAGGTCTTGCGGGCCGAAAAGCTGGTTTTGATGACTAATACGGCTGGGGTGCTTGACCGCGAGGGTCGGTTGTTGACCGGATTAACCGCAAAGCGTGTGGATGAACTCTTTGCCGATGGCACCATCTCGGGTGGGATGTTGCCGAAGATCGCCTCTGCGCTTGATGCCGCCAAAGCAGGCGTCAATGCGGTTCACATTATCGATGGTCGTGTGGATCATGCGCTGCTGCTTGAAATCATGACCGATAGCGGCGTGGGTACGATGATTCGTTCCCATTAAACATGCTTCATCGTTAAGCATTCGATAGCGTCAAGAATGAGCAAGCTTAGGCGTGCTGCCCCCTTGCAGCAACTTAGTACGTTATAACAATCATGAAAATCGCGAAGCGTCAGGCCCTGTCGCGGCTTAAACGTCGCCAGGGTCCGGTTTGGCTCCTCGATCTGGACAACACCTTGCATGATGCAGGCACCGACATCATGCCGAAAGTGAATCAGGCCATGACCCAATGGGTTGCCAGGCATTTGACTGTTGATGAGGAGGAGGCATCGCGTTTGCGGGTTGCCTACTGGAAGCGCTATGGGGCAACCCTGCTTGGCATGATCGAACACCATGCCATCAACCCGCATGCGTTTTTGCAAGAGACCCATCCCTTGCCCGATTTGCTGAGCATGGTTCGCCCGCATAAGGCTTTGCAAGACAGCTTGCGGCGATTAAAGGGCTCGAAGCTGATTCTGACCAATGCCCCGCGCCACTATGCGCAGGCGGTGCTGCACAAGGCGGGCCTCGACGCTTTGGTCGAACAGTTGATTTGCATTGAGGATATGCGCTTTGCAGGGCAGTTTCGGCCCAAACCCTCGGTTGCGATGCTCAACATGCTTTGTGCCAGGCTTGGCGTGTCGAGCAGGCAGTGCCGGTTGGTCGAAGATAGCGTAGAGAATCTGCGCGCAGCCAGAAGGCTCGGCATGCAAACCATCCTGGTTTTGGAGCACGGCTGGCAGGGTCGCCCTCGAAGCGCCCATGCTGGCAGCGCAAGGCTGGTCACCCATCAAATCCACAGTGCCAGGCAACTGAGCCGTTTGACCTTTGCCTCGCGCGGTGTTGCCGGGGTCTTGAAAACCGCCTGAGCAAAAGCGGGCAGGAAGGCCGAACGCCCAGCGTGAAGCGCCTCAAGAAGAAATGCTCAGGCGTGCTTTGCGCAAACCGCACAATCAGGATCGCGTCGAATCCGCATGCTGCTTGTTGACATGTTTCGTCCATCGACCATGAGCAAAACCTGCGGCAAGGCCTGCTGCAACAGCACGCGAATAGCCAGACCCGCTTGCATACAGCCCACCATGCCAGTTAAGGGTGAAAAAACGCCCATGGTGGCGCAGGCAACCTCCTCGGGCGCTTGCGGGAAAACACAGTGGTAGCAGGCCCAGTCGCGATGATGCGACGGCCCACTGGTATCAATGCCGGGCTGCAAATTGAGAACCATGCACTGGCCATCAAGACCAACGGCTGAAGCGCTCACCAAAGGCACGCCAAGTCCCACGCAGGCGCTATTGACAGCCTGTCGGGTAGCAAAGTTGTCGCTGCAATCAAGCACCAGATCGACTGAGCCCACCGCATGCGCAAGCGCTTTGCCTTCAAGCTTTTCGTCGATCAGCACATAGTGTGGTTCAGGATTCAAGGCTTGGAGACTTTGCCCGGCTGATATCGCTTTGGGCATACCGACACTGCGTTCCTGGTGGACAATTTGCCGCTGCAGATTGGTTAAATCGACATGATCGCCGTCGGCAAGCACAAGGGTGCCGATTCCTGCTGCTGCCAAATACATCGCGGCCGGTGAGCCCAGGCCCCCAAGCCCCAGGATCAAGACACGCGCTGCGAGCAATCGCTCCTGGCCTTCAATACCCACCGCCTCGAGCAGCAGGTGGCGGGCGTAACGCTGAAGTTGCCTGTCGTTCAAAGGGTTTGGCGCCTGCTAGAGCGGGTTTACAAGCAAGCGCCACGCCTTGCTTAATCGACGACTCAATCGCTGCGGGCAGCCGCGGTTTGGGTGCCCGCAGGTTTCGCCACCGGTCGGCCTTTCAGATGATTCATCGCCTGCTGCAGCTGCCAATCTTCAGGACTCCCGAAGGTCACCGGCTTGCGGTTACGTAGGCGTTCGTTGATTTGCTCTGCGGTCAGCGATTTGCCGCGTTCGGCGCTTGCCGCATCCTCGCCACCCTTGCGTTCCGGCTGATTTGCGCTGTTGGTGCTGCCTTGCGGTGCTGTGCTTGCGCTTGGCTTGCCTGCGTCAGCCAGATGGCCTTTCAGATCTGCTTCGCGCACACGCAGATGACTCAAATCGCCATCGGCATACTCGTCGACAAGAATATCGGGCGTGATCCCCTTGGCTTGAATCGATCGGCCGCTTGGCGTGTAGTAGCGCGCGGTGGTGAGTTTGATCGCAGTGGTTGAGGAGAGCGGCAGAATCGTCTGTACCGAACCCTTGCCGAAGGTTTGAGTGCCGATGATGGTTGCCCGCTTATGGTCCTGAAGGGCGCCCGCAACGATTTCTGAGGCCGAGGCCGAACCTGCGTTGACTAAAACCACCATGGGCAGGGTTTTGTAAATCGCAGGCAGCTGAGCGATCGGATCGTCACCGTGCCTGGCGTAGTCATTGGGGTCGGCGTTGTAGCGCCGACGCGCGTCGGCGTTACGTCCATCGGTGCTTGTGACCAGAACCTTGGGCGGCAGAAACGCGGCTGAGACACCTAAGGCCCCTTGCAACAAACCACCCGGGTCATTGCGCAGGTCGAGCACCAGGCCTTTGAGTGGACCTTGAGCTGCCAACTGGTCGAGATGCTTGGCAAGCGAGGGCAGGGTCTGCTCCTGGAACTGGGTAATTCGGGCGTAAGCAAATCCGGGCTCGATGATTTTCGAGCGCACCGATTGCACCTTAATGACCGCACGTTCAAGCGTGAAAACCCGGGGTGCTGGCTCGCCTTTTCGGCTCACGGTGATGGTGAGGCTGGTACCAGGCTTGCCACGCATGAGTTCAACCGCCTCGGTGGTGGAAATGCCCTTGGCCGGTCGATCGCCGATTTTCACGATCAGATCGGCCGCCCGAATACCGGCGCGCTCAGCCGGTGTGTCCTCGATCGGGGAGATGACCTTGATGAAGCCATCTTCCACACCGATTTCAATACCGATCCCACCAAACTGCCCGCTGGTGTTGAGTTGCATCTCCTTATAAGCCTTGGCATCCAGAAAGGCCGAATGCGGGTCTAGACCCGAGAGCATGCCGCTGATCGCTTCGCTGATCAGCTTTTTGTCTTCCACCGGCTCGACATAATTGCCCTTGATGGCACCAAACACATCGGCAAACTGGCGCAGCTCTTCAAGCGGCAGCGCCTGCAAGGGGCTGCGGCTGTCTTTTTGCGCCACCGCAGAAATGCCAAGGCTCACCAAAACGCCGGCAACAGCACCGGCGCAAACCAGTGCAAAAGGCCTCATACGCCGCGTTTTAGCCGGGGCGGCTGTCGGTTCATCGCGCATTTGATTCATCGCATTACCCTTGACGCATGTTGATACTTCCAGATCCTATCAGTGGTCTGTCTTGCCCTGGGCAGCAACCGATGCGATAGCGCGGGCAATCTCTCCGGCATCACCCAAGTAGCGCCGCGATTGAAAAACCAGCTTGTCGTTGAACTCGATCAGCATGGGTTGTGCGGTGGGAATATTCAAGTCGACGATCGCTGCTTCGTCGATCTGTTCGATGTGCTTCAGGAGCGCCCGCAGGGAATTGCCATGGGCGGCAATCAGCACCTTGCGGCCGGCGCGAATCGCAGGGGCGAGTTCTTGGTCCCAAAAAGGCACAACCCGCGCCACGGTGTCTTTTAAGCACTCAGTCCGGGGAATCTGGCCGACAGGCACATCGGCGTAGCGCGGATCATGATTGCTTTGCCGGGGATCGCCGGGCGGCAGGGGCTCGGGAGCGATGGCGTAAGCGCGTCGCCAGACCAGAACCTGTGCCTCGCCATACTGCTTGGCAGTCTCGGCCTTGTTCAGGCCTTGAAGCGCGCCGTAATGGCGCTCATTGAGTTGCCAGGCTGATTGCACCGGGATCCACATCTGGTCCATGACATCAAGCGCTAGCCACAGGGTGTGAATCGCGCGCCTCAGCCTTGAGGTGTAGGCCATATCGAAGGCAAAACCTTGTTCGCGCAACAGTTGGCCGGCACGCCTTGCCTCGTCGATGCCTTTGGCGCTGAGCGCTACATCCGTCCATCCGGTAAACCGGTTCTCTAAATTCCACTGGCTCTCGCCGTGTCGCATCAAGACAATTTGGAAGCTCATAGTGGCTGCTATTGTAGCGATCCGTCAACGTGGAATAATCGTGGACTTGATCCGGTGCCGTCAGGCTTTTTTCTTGCCCTTTTTGGGATGTTTACATGCAGTTTTTCGTCGACAATCTTTTTTTGATCGTCATGGCACTCGTCTCAGGGGGCTTGTTGCTGTGGCCGAGTATTCGCGACCGTGCAGGCGGCGAACGCCTTGACACAGTGAGCGCAACCCGCTTGATGAATGATGAAGAACCCACGCTTATTGATGTGCGGTCTCCGGCCGAGTATGAGGCAGGGCATTTACTCAGGGCAAAGAGCATCCCCTTGGTGGACTTGCCCAAGCGGGTATCAGAAATCAAAGGCAAAAAACCCGTGCTTGTGCTTGACACTGACGGTTCAAAAGCGGCCAAGGCGAGCGCAATCATTCGCGAGGCAGGCATCGAACGTGTGTACAGTCTTGCCGGGGGTGTGGCGGCTTGGCGGGCAGCGAGCTTGCCCTTGGTAAAGTCTTGAATCATGAGAGGTCGAACATGAGTGCAGCGGTTTTGATGTACACCACAGCGGTGTGTCCCTATTGCCAACGCGCTGAGCAGTTGCTTCGCGCGCGCGGGGTCGAGCATATTGAAAAAGTACGCATTGACCTCGAACCGTCACGTCGAGACGAGATGATGCAGCGTAGCGGTCGTCGAACCGTGCCACAGATTTATATCGGTGAGACGCATGTGGGCGGCTTCGATGAGTTAGCAGCGCTTGATCGCGCCGGCGGTCTGATGCCCTTATTGGCCTCGATCTAGCGCCTTGGCATCAAAGCGCTAGCGCCACAGCCACAGCCCGACAGGTTTGTGGCCCGACAGGTTTGTGATGAAGACTTGAGCAGTAATGATTAAAAATATTCCATAGGACTAGGTGATGGCCGACGAACAACAAGCTTCTGCTGCGCAAGGCGAACAAGCCCCGCAGTTCTCGATTCAGCGTATTTATCTGAAGGATATGTCGCTCGAACTGCCCCATGCGCCGCAGATTTTTCTTGAGTCGAGTGCGCCGAGTGTGGAGATCCAGCTCGACATCACCAATGAGTTGCTTGGTGAGGGTGTGCATGAAACCGCGGTACGTGTCACGGTCACTGCAAAAATGGCCGACAAAGTCGCTTTTCTGATCGAGGCAACACAAGCGGGCATTTTCACCTCGCAGGGTATTGGCGGCGAGCAAATGGAAGCAGTGGCCAATATTCTGTGTCCGAGCATTATCTACCCCTATTTGCGTTCGAATATTGCTGATGCGGTGCAGCGAAGCGGCTTCCCGCCGGTGCATCTGGCTGAAATCAACTTTGAGGCGCTGTATCAGCAGCGTTTAGCCGAACAACAGGCACAAGCAGGCGCTTCCGGGAACGGGTCAGGCATTATCCTGCCTCACTAGTGCGGTACTAAGGCGGCTTACTGGCTGAGCGCTTGTTGCCATGCGCATCGCGGTTATCGGGGCAGGTGCCTGGGGAACTGCCCTGGCGATTCATATGGCAGGCCAGCATGCGATAAGCCTTTGGGCTCGCGATCCCGATCAGGCGCGTGCACTTCAAGCTCAGCGCGAAAACAAGCGTTATTTGCCCGGGTTTCAGTTTCCCGCCGGTATCGAGGTCGTGCCCGACCTAGAGCAGGTCTTGGCCGAGGCTTCGCTTTGGGTGCTTGCGGTGCCGATGTCAGGGCTTCGCGAGCGCTTAGCCGCGATCAAAAGCCTGGTGGAACCGATGCATTGGCCGGTGCTCTTGTGGCTGTGCAAAGGACTCGAGCGAGACAGCGGATTGCTTGCCCATGAGGTGCTTGCGCAATCGGTGCAAGGGGTGAGGGCCGGCGCCTTGAGCGGACCTAGCTTTGCCCAGGAAACCGCGCAGGGTCTGCCAGTGGCTGTGGTTGTTGCAAGTGCGCATGAGGATTGTGCAAGCACGGCGAGGCAGGCGATGCACCATGGGGCCATGCGTGTCTATGCCAACAAGGACCTCATCGGTGTTGAGCTAGGCGGTGCGCTCAAGAATGTGATGGCCATTGCGGCTGGTGTCAGTGACGGACTTGGGATGGGCAATAACGCAAGAGCCGCCTTACTCACCCGTGGCTTAGCCGAAATCAGTCGATTGGGCGAGACAATGGGGGCCAAGGCTCAGACCTTCATGGGGCTCACAGGACTCGGAGACCTGCTGCTGACCGCAACAGGTTCCTTGTCGCGTAACCGCCAGGTTGGATTTGCGTTGGCACAAGGCGAATCAACCGAAAACATCCTGGCGCGGCTTGGCCATGTTGCAGAAGGCGTTCATACCGCGGAGGTTGCGCTCAGGCTAGCCGCGCGCTTTGAGGTCGAAATGCCGATTACCGAAGCGGTTCACAGGTTGCTGCGCGGCGAGTTGCGTCCAGACCAAGCCTTGCAGCAACTGCTAGCCCGCGCGGGCCGACAAGAGCGCGATGGACTTTGAGCAAAAATGACCCCACCTAAACCATCCTTGACTGTTTTTTGCGGTTCCCGACACGGGCAGGATCCAGCGCATATTGATGACGCGGCTGCCCTCGGGCGCTGGATCGGGGAGCAGTCCTGGCATCTTGTGTACGGCGGCGGTAACGTTGGTCTGATGGGCGAGATCGCCCGGGCAGCGCTGCAGGCAGGCGCTGAAGTCACAGGCATCATCCCCGAGTCCTTGATGAAGCGTGAGGTCGGCCTTGACGGCTTAAGTCGACTCGAGGTCGTCAGCGACATGGCCGTGCGCAAGCAGGCCCTGATTGAGCTTGCCGATGCTTTCGTGGTGCTGCCAGGAGGCTTGGGCACGCTGGATGAATTTTTCGAAGTCGCAACGCTACTGCAGCTCGACTATCACCGCAAACCGATTTTGCTGCTTAATCGAGACGGTTTTTGGGATCCGCTGATCGCCCTGGTACAACGGCAGGTGCATGCAGGTTTTGTGTCCCAGAAAGAACTCGATGCCTGGCATGTGCTGGAGAACTTGGAAGCACTACAAGCAAGATGTCTTGCCCTGTTAGGCCCTAAGACAAGCTAGCTTTTTGCCCTAAAGCGCCCTGGCATGCCGCTCCCTAGGGCTCGAGATTGTGTTGGCGCCAGGCCTCATAAACACTGATTGCGACCGCATTGGAAAGGTTGAGGCTGCGACTTTCAGCCATCATGGGCAAACGCAAGCAGTGCGCCGGCCCGATCGCATCGAGGATCGCCGAGGGTAGACCTCTTGTTTCGGACCCGAAGACCAGGTAGCTCCCGACTGCGATACGCTGCCCAAAAAGCTGTTTTCTTGCTCTTGTGGTGAAGGCGAACAAGGCTTGCGGTGTCTCCTTGAGCAAAAATGCCTCCCAACTCGGATGCACCCGAACCGATGCAACATCGCGGTAATCCAGGCCCGCACGGCGCATTTTGGCGTCATCAAGCGGAAAGCCAAGGGGTTCAATGAGATGAAGTCCCGCGCCCGTATTGGCGCAAAGTCGCATGATGTTACCCGTGTTGGGCGGTATCTCGGGATAAACCAGCACCACCTGCACATTGGCTGCAGCCCAGGGTACTGCGGCAAGCTTTGTTGACATCATTCAATATTCTTGCAGTGTTCTATGTTCTTGAAGTGTTTTATGTTCTTGAAGTGTTCTATGGGGTTGGATCAGCGGCGCATCAGGACCGCCACGCAGATCGATTGTAGGGCTGCAGGCTTCAAAGCGAGGCAGGCGGCTGCGAGGGTTGAACCCGTGGTCATCACATCATCGAGCAGCAAAACATGTTTGAGTGGGGCATGCGCTTTGAGCACCGAAGGGTCGAGATAAAAGCCTGCGGTCGCTTGCGAACTGATGCCCGCGGCCCCGGGCCTGTCATCTAAGCCAAGCACGCTTTCCTTGCTTTGGCTAAGAACCCGTTCCTTGGCCTTGCCAAGATCCCGTTCCTTGCCCTCGCTAAGAACCCGTTCCTTGCCCTGACGCCGTGATTGGCTCGGGCCATGTTCCCTGCGCAATAAGAGCCCGCATTCGAGTCTTGGCGGAGGATGACCGCAAGTTTTCGCAACTTGCACCCAACCGCGTGCGATCTGTTCAACCGGGTTGTAGCCGCGGGAACGAAGCTTCGAGGGTGTGGAGGGCATCGGAATCACCAGCGGCGTGCTGCACCCCTCATCGTGGAAGCTGTTCAGGATTCGTTTGCCCAGCCATCTGCCAAGCGCCCGACAGGCGTTTGGGTCATGTCCAAACTTTCCAAGCATGAGCAAACCGTCGAGCGGGACTTGGTAATCCATGCCTACCCAAAGCCGATGCCAGGCAGGATCGGGATGTTTGCAGCGGTGAACCTCAACGCTGTCGTTGCCATCAGCATCGATCATGCCGCAGCGTGGGCATCGACGCTGCCTCAATGGATCTGCGCAATCAAGCAGCGGTTCGCAGGCCTGGCAGAAGTCACCCCTGCAGCGGCTTAAGCACAGCAGGCAGCGCTGTGGAAACCAGGCATCACCCAGACCATGGCCGATGTTACGCAGCAGCCCTTTGGGAAACCCGGGACCCGCTGCGATGACGCGATGACTTGCTTTAACGACTGCGCCGTGTTGCATGTTTTTTGCTCCTTAAGGGCCGAGTAAGGTGATGACTGATCAAGAAAGTGATGGCTGCGGCGATGGGCGCATCGGGAGGCGCGATTGCTGGGTGCATCGGGAGGCGCGATTGCTGGGTGCGTCGGGCTGCGCGATCCCTTTCCACAGCCGGACATCGCCGCCCTTGCCTTGATGGCGGCAAACCCGGAGGGCAATGCGCTAGCATCTCAGCCATGCATTTGCCTCACCACAAACCATGAACAATCATCCCGGCCTGCGCTTGCAACATCAACGCCGCCATCGTCGCGCAATGGATGCGGGGTTTTTGTGGGATGAGGTTCAGGCGCGCATGCTCGACCGCATGCAATGGGTCAAGCAATCACCGCAGCAGATACTGGTGCTGGGCGATGCCAACTTGCGTGATGCGAAAGGTTTGCAAACAGCTTATCCCGGCTGCGAGATCGCTGTGCTTGACTGGGCCTGGGCCGCAAAGTCCTCAAGTCCATCCGGCTCAAACAGCCCGGACGGCACCATCACCCCGCAAGCGCCCTACATCCTGCAGGAGCCTTTCAACGCCCAGGGACCTTTTACCCCGAGCATCGCGCCGGGTCCCGGCTTCGCAAAAAGGCTCTGGAGCCGCTTGTTAGCACGCACAACTCGCCCCCGCGATGCGGCGCGCCCTGCTGGCGAAATCCGGCTTGCGGGCGGGCTCAAGCCCGATCCGAATCACCCGCGACTGCCCGCGCTCCTGCAGGTGGCAGCTGATGTGCATCAGTTGCCTTTGCGCGCGGGCTGCTTTGACCTTTTGTGGTCAAACGGCTTGTTGCACTGGTCCCGGCACTGGCCCGATCTGCTCGGCGAACTGCATCGATGTGCCAGGCCGGAGGCTCTTTTTAGTTTTTCGCTGCTCGGTGTTGACAGCTTTTCGGCGCTTCGCAGCCTCGTGCCCGATTTGATGGCTTTTCCAGATATGCACGATCTTGGTGATGCATTGGTTCATGCGGGCTGGGCAGAGCCCGTCGTTGATATGGACCGTATTGCCATGACCTGGCGCGAGCCGACCGATTTATTGCGCGATCTGCGTGCGCTTGGCGGACATTCTTACCCGGGTCGGGCCAGGCACCTGCGCTCGCACCGCTGGCTAGCAGAGGTTCAAGGCGCGCTGGAAGCGATGCGGCGTGAGGATGGTTTGCTTCACCTGGACGTCGAGCTGATTTTGGGGCACGCCTGGCGGGCAGCGGACCGACATGCGGCCGCCGACTGGCAGCCGATCCAACTAAAGCTCAAGACCAACGAGACCCCTCATTGGCGAAAATCCTGAAGAAGCCTTTATAATTCAACGTGTGAGTGGGTGAGGCGTTCCATAGCTTTTGGGGATGCGCGGTCATGAAAGGTGTATCGTTGGACTACGTTTGGAAATGTACGGAAGATGATGAAGCGCGTCAGTGGTTCATGAAGCGTAACTGTGCCCTAACGCCTTCACAGCTGGCCATCTGGTTCCTTTCGGTTTCTACGGTATCGATTGCGGTTGCGTTTTTTTTTGCACTTGCCGGGGCCTGGATGGTTTTACCTTTTGCCTTTATCGAGGTTACCGCGCTGGGGCTTGCTTTTGTCGTATACGCACGACATGCCGCTGATTTTGAGCGGATCGTGGTTCAATCCGAGGGCTTGGTGATCGAACGAAGTACCGCCAATCGTATCGATCGAACCGAGGTGCCGCTGGCATGGCTTCGGGTTGAGTACCAGGGACGGCGCCGCGAGTTGGTCAGGCTGGTTTCTCGAGGCGGGTCTTGCGAGGTCGGTCGGTTTGTACCCGAACACCAGCGAAGCTCGCTTGCCAAAGAATTGCGGCGGGCCTGCATGGGAAATGTGGCCTGGGCCCGATGCGTTGGTCCGGCTTGAATGCGGCGTGATCTGTGCCGGAGGTCGGATCGGCTGCGTATGAAGGCAACAGACGATAAAAACGGATGTCAAACAATGAACATGGTGATGGCATGAGGATGATGCGACAGGAAGCCGACAAAGGCGCTTCAATCACAGAAAAACTGCGCTTGGTAGGGTTTGCCTTTTCCAGTGCGCTCATGGCGCCAGCGTTGTGGGCAGCCGATATGCCTGGTGGACCGAAGGTTAATCAGCTCGATCTTCCCCAGGGGGTTACCAAGATCGCTGCCGATCAGCATTGGATGAACTGGTTCTTAATGGCCGTTTGTCTGGTTATTTTCGTGGCGGTTTTCGCGGTGATGTTTTATGCGATTTGGGCCCACCGTAAGTCCAAAGGGCACAAGCCTGCCGACTTCCATGAAAGTACCGCGGTTGAAATTGCCTGGACGGTTGTGCCTTTCCTGATTGTGGTTGGCATTGGCATTCCGGCAACCAAAATGGTTGTTGAGCAGAAAGACACGACCGGTGCCGACCTCACGGTGAAGGTGACGGGGTATCAGTGGAAGTGGGGTTATGACTATGTCAAAGGTGAAGGCGAAGGTATTGGCTTTTTGTCGACATTATCGACGCCCGAGTCGCAGATTTCTGGCAAGGACCCCAAGGGCCTCACCTATTTGATGGAAGTTGATAACCCTTTAGTGGTGCCGGTTGGTAAAAAGGTGCGGATTGTGCTCACGGCCAACGACGTTATTCACTCCTGGATGGTGCCCGCCTTCGGTGTGAAGCAGGATGCGGTTCCCGGTTTTGTGCGCGACACCTGGTTTAAGGCCGAAAAAGAGGGTGTGTATCGTGGCGCCTGTGTGGAGCTTTGCGGTAAGAATCATGCCTTCATGCCGATCGTGGTTGAGGTCAAGTCGGCTGAGGATTACAGCAAGTGGGTTGATGCGCGCAAGAAGGAACTGGCCGCCAAGGCTGATGATCCCAACAAATCGTGGGAGTTGGCTGAGCTTCAAGCCCGGGGCGAGAAGGTTTATGGCGCGAACTGCGCAGCCTGCCACCAGGCGGGTGGTACTGGTGCCGGACAGTTTCCTGCATTGATCAAAGCCGCCTCCGTCGTAGGCCCATCTGCGGATCAAATCAAAATTTTGCTCAACGGTAAGGGAGCTGGCATGCCGGCCTGGAAGCAACTCTCCGATGTTGAGATCGCAGCTGTGATCACCTACACCCGTAATGCCTGGGGCAACAAAGCTGATGAGGGACTGATTCAGCCCAAGTCGGTCGCAGAGGCGAGAAAGTAGGTTTTGATCGCGTCAGTTTTCACCTTTTATCGATTTATTGCAGCATCTAGATTCACTGAGGAACAACTATGAGCGCAGTCCTTGACCACCACGGCCATGATTCTCATGACCACGCCCATGACCATCCGCACGGTCTTCGTCGTTGGCTTTTTGCCACCAACCATAAAGACATCGGAACCCTGTATTTGTGGTTCAGCTTCGTGATGTTGCTCTCAGGAGGCATCTTGGCGCTCACCTTGCGCGCCGAACTTTTCCAGCCTGGCATTCAAATCGTTCAACCTGAGTTTTTCAACCAGCTCACCACCATGCACGGCTTGATCATGGTGTTTGGCGCCATCATGCCGGCCTTTGTGGGATTCGCGAATTGGCAGATTCCCCTGATGATTGGTGCGTCCGACATGGCGTTTGCCCGGATGAACAACTTCAGCTTTTGGCTGCTTCCTCCTGCTGCCCTCTTGTTGGTCGGCTCATTTTTTGTGCCAGGCGGCGCTACAGCTGCAGGCTGGACACTTTATGCGCCCTTGTCGGTACAAATGGGTCCCGGTATGGATATGGCGATTTTCGCAGTCCACATCATGGGTGCCAGCTCGATCATGGGGTCGATCAATATCATCACCACGATTTTGAACATGCGAGCTCCCGGCATGACGCTCATGAAGATGCCGATGTTTGTCTGGACCTGGCTCATTACCGCCTACTTGCTCATCGCCGTGATGCCGGTGTTGGCGGGTGCGATCACCATGTTGCTCACAGACCGCCATTTCGGCACCTCGTTTTTTAATGCTGCGGGCGGTGGCGATCCGGTGATGTATCAGCATATTTTCTGGTTTTTCGGACACCCCGAGGTCTACATCATGATCTTGCCAGCTTTCGGGATTGTGTCCGAGATCATCCCTGTCTTTGCCCGTAAGCGCTTGTTTGGCTACCCCTCGATGGTTTACGCCACGGCATCGATCGCGATTCTGTCCTTTATCGTGTGGGCGCATCACATGTTCACCACCGGTATGCCAGTCACCGGACAGCTTTTCTTCATGTATGCGACGATGCTGATCGCGGTGCCGACCGGGGTTAAAATTTTCAATTGGGTCGCCACCATGTGGAAAGGGTCGATGACCTTTGAAACCCCGATGCTTTTTTCGATCGGTTTTATTTTTGTGTTCACCATGGGTGGTTTAACCGGCATTATTTTGTCGGTCGCGCCGCTCGACATCCAGCTGCACGACACCTACTACGTGGTTGCCCACTTCCATTACGTGCTCGTTGCAGGTTCTTTGTTTGCGCTCTTTGCCGGCACCTACTATTGGCTGCCGAAGTGGACGGGCCACTACTATGATGAGTCGATCGCTAAGTTCCACTTCTGGGCGTCATTGATCACCTTTAACATCACGTTTTTCCCCATGCACTTCTTGGGCCTTGCAGGCATGCCCCGGCGTTACATCGACTACCCGACCCAATTCACAGACTTCAACATGCTTGCGACGATCGGTGCCTTTGGCTTTGGTTTTAGCCAATTGATCTTTCTTTACGTGGTGTTGAAGTGCATCCGCGGCGGTGAAAAAGCCCCCGACAAAGTCTGGGAAGCTGCTGAGGGTTTAGAGTGGACGGTGCCCTCGCCCGCCCCCTTCCATACTTTCGAACAGCCACCCACGGTCAAGTAATGTTTCAAAGCGCAGCGGGGTGAATTCGTCTCACCCCGGCCTTGACCGACACCCCTCTCCCGGCGAGAAGATTGAGGCGCCATGAGTAATAACCTTAAAACCGCGCTCATCCTCTTGTCGATAGCAGCGGTTTTTTTCCTGGGTGTGATCGGCAAAAGGATTTTTCTAGGTGCCTAGGCGAGAGGCGTAAGAAAGTGCCCGTGCGGCACGGAGCAGACCATCAACCATGCAAAGCGATTTCAGACAGATCAACAAAACCATGCTCGGCAAGCTGCTGTTTGCATCCTTGTTGATGTTTGGCTTTGGCTTTGCCATGGTGCCGATTTATCAGAAAATCTGCGAAGTCACCGGTGTCAATGTGCTGACCCAACGCGATGAGCGCGCCGAAGCGTTTGCAAAAAACACACAGGTTGACACCACACGCAGCATCACCATCGAATTTGATGCCAACGCGCATGGGCCATGGCAATTCAAACCCGAAGTAAACGCCGTCAGTGCACATCCAGGCGAACTCGTCACCGTCTACTACGAGCTTCGCAACCGTAGCGATGCGTCAGTGACCGGTCAGGCGATTCCGAGTTACGCTCCGGGACATGCTGCGAATTACTTCAAAAAGCTGGAATGTTTTTGTTTCAAGCAGCAAGTACTCGACGCCGGTGAAACCCGTAAGTTCCCGGTCATCTTCGTGGTTGACCCCCAGCTCCCTGGCGATGTGAGTAACATTACCTTGTCCTATACTTTTTTCGATATTGCGGGCACGGCGAAGACCGCAGCGAGCGCTACAAAGGCCTCGGCCCGCGCCGGGGCAGCGGATTTGCCTTTGTCGCCGCCAGGAACCGCTGCTCAGGCGCGATCTCTCCCGGGGGTCAGCGGCCTGCCGAATGCGGTGGCCCCAGGGTCTGAGCGACAAAGCTGATGGCCGATTCAGCTTAAGGCACTGTCTGCGATGACTGAACCGGCTGAACCGGGTGCATCCCCAAATCAGAGCCTGATCAAGACGGTGGTGGCGGTTGCCGCATCGTTTTTCGGCGTTAGGGGCAGCAAAGCGCATGAGGCCGATATGGCACAGCTTAAGCCGGTGCACGTGATTGCTGTGGGTCTGGCGATGGCTGCCCTGTTCGTACTGTCACTTGTCCTTGTGGTGCGACTGGTCGTGGCTTAGGCCGCACAGATCGCTTAGAATTCGCGCCACATTGAATACAATAGCAAACGCGTCTCACTAGGGAGAAACTCATGAGTGCCAATCAAAATGCACCCTATTATTTTGTACCAGAGCCCTCGAAATGGCCTCTGTTTGGCTCGATTGCTGCGGTGTTTCTCACCTTTGGCGCCTCAGGAACCGTGAATCAGCAAGCGACAGGCCCCTGGCTGTTGTTGGTCGGTTTTCTGATGCTGTTTTACACCTTGTATGGATGGTTTGCCAATGTGGCAGCCGAGTCGGAATCCGGAACCTACAACGAACTGGTTGGCGTTTCCTTCCGGTGGAGTATGAGTTGGTTTATTTTCTCGGAAGTCATGTTTTTTGCGGCTTTTTTTGGCGCGCTTTTTTATGCGCGTGCCATTTCAATGCCTTGGCTTGGCGAGCCCACTTCAAAGGCGCTACTTTGGCCTGAATTTACAGCGGTCTGGCCAAACCTTGGACCCGCGGGAACGATCGAGCAGTTTCAGACCATTGGTCCTTGGCCGATCCCCACCATTAACACCTTGTTGCTCCTCACTTCGGGTGTCACACTCACGATCTCGCATCACGCGTTGCGCGCCTCTGAGCGTGGAAAAGCGATCTTCTGGCTTTTTGCGACCGTTGTGCTCGGTGCTGTTTTTCTTGGTTTTCAGGCCTTTGAGTACATGCATGCTTACCAGGATCTGAACCTGAAGTTGAGCTCAGGGATTTTTGGTTCCACCTTTTTCATGCTGACGGGCTTTCACGGTTTTCATGTGTTTCTTGGCGGCTTAATGCTCACCGTGGTACTTATCCGGATGATGCGTGGCCACTTCACCGCGGAAAATCACTTCGCATTCGAAGGTGCCGCTTGGTACTGGCACTTCGTTGATGTGGTGTGGTTGCTGCTCTACATCATCGTGTATTGGATGTAAGCTTTTTAGCGCTACTCCCCTAGCAGTCAGGTTCTCTACGGTGATCGGGGCTCTCGCCAGATTTACGCGCCTTCGTCGACTTGGTATTGGGCTGCTTGATTGCTTGCCTTCTGGTATCAGCTTGCTCGGCTTTCAGCCGCTTGGTTCTTCTTAGCTACTGGGTACTTGATAGCCGGTTGGTGTGATCCAACCCATGTAGTAGCAGAACCATAAGAAGGCGAATAAGACGACCGAAAGCGAGATGCGCAGGGTGAGCATTTGAACCACCTTGCCGGTTTTGCCTTGGTCTTTCACCAGGTAGTAAAGCGCAGACCCCAAGCTGGCGAGGATCAAGAGCAATACAGCAATGACGATAAAACGCATAAGAGCTCACTGTTTGGATGGGCGCGCCTTGCTTTGCTTGCGGCACCGGACTCACCGAGCACGATGCCGCGATGACGGTGTCTGCCCGAGATCACGCCAAACGATTGTCGCATGACCGTCAAGTTCGCCGAACAAAAGGCCCGCGTCAGTGCGCGAAGAAAGTGGCTTGCCTTGGGGCTTGTCGTGGGGATTGCGCTTTTAACGGGCCGGCTTGGTCTTTGGCAACTCGATCGGGCAGATGAAAAGCGTGAACTGGCCCAAAAGCGCCAAATGGCCGCAGATAAGCCGGCTGAGGCATTCGAGCAGCTCTTTGCCGCAGATTTGCCTGTTCTCGAAGGGCAACGCTTACGGGTGACCGTGCCTCAGTCGCTCCCAAACTGGTATCTCGATTCCCGAAGCTACAAAGGCCAGGCTGGCATGTATGTCCTCGCTGTTTTGCCCCTTGCGCTGGCGCAAGTTGAACATGGCGCTCCAAAGCCCGCGCCCTCGGGCACCGGACATGATGTGCTCGTTCATGCCGATGGGGCGCCAGCGACCCATGTTCTGGTGTTGCGCGGATGGCAAGCAAAAGATCCACGTCAGGCCCAGGGGATTCAGGAGCAAGGCACAATTCAGGCAGGGGAGCAATTGCTCTTGCGCGTTGAACCTGAGCGCGAACATGCAGCGTCCCGTTTCGGTTTAGGGAGTCGGGTGGCCGGTGATCACTTGCGGCACTGGTTGGCGATAGACAGTCAGGTCATGAGTGAAAAAAGCGGTTTGCGGCTTGCGCCCTTTGTGTTGCGGCAGCTTGAAGCAGCAAAGCATGCTAAGGGTGAGGCCATTGAAGATGCCTTGATTCGGGACTGGCCCGAACCTGGCGACGGTATCGATAAGCATCGGGCTTACGCCCTGCAATGGTTTTTGTTTTGTGGACTCAGTCTTGTTCTGGCTTTAACAATGGCGATTCGGTGGTCTGTTTCGCGCTTATCTTGATCGATGGATTTGATGTCAAACATGTCTGAACGCAGTATCAAGACCCCGGAGACGAGAATCCGCCATGGGCGCTTGAAAATGCTGCTGATTTTTGCGGTCTGTGCATCGCCAGTCCTGCTAGGAACGCTTGCCTATTGGTTTTACCGCTCAGACAGCACCACCAATTACGGCAGTTTCATTGAGCCCCAGCGCCAGGCTTTGGGTTTGGAGGCCTTTCGGGGGAAGTGGGTGATGTTTACTGTCGATGCGCCGCAATGCGATGAATTCTGCGCCAAGAGGCTTTACCTGATGCGTCAGCTTCGCCTCACCCAGGGCAAGGATAAGGACCGGATCGAGCGGGTGCTTCTGTTGAGCGAACCGGGAAAGGCAGCGTTCAGCACAAGCGGTGTTGAAAGTCTTGAGAAAGTGCATGAGGGCATGCATCAGGTTTATCTGACGCCAGATCAGCGTGCGCAACTGCTCGGTACAGCAGCTCAGGCGATCACGACCGGCAAGCCACCTGATAAGAGCATTTATCTGGTGGATCCGCTTGGACACCTGATGATGCGGTTTCCGGAGGATCCTGATCCAAGCCGGATGAAAAAAGATCTCAGCAAATTGTTGAAATGGTCACGTGTCGGTTGAGGATATATGAGCACCACACTTCCCCGCTATCAAGCACAAGTTATCGAGCCAGGCTCAGCGCTTATCGCATACAGGCGTTTGATCGGTTGGAGCGCCTTGATTTGTTTCGCACTCATCATGATCGGCGCATGGGTGAGACTGACCGATGCTGGCTTGGGCTGCCCTGACTGGCCCGGTTGTTACGGCAAGCTCACACCGGTTCAGGCCAAGGATCAAATCGCCCAAGCGGTGGCCGAACAAGGCGGCGATCACGGTCCGGTGTCGATGGGCAAGGCCTGGCGCGAGATGGTTCACCGCTATATTGCAACAGGCTTGGGTTTGTTGATCATCGGGATCGTGGTACTGGCGTGGCGGTTTCGTCATCGCCTTCAGCAATCCCCCTGGCTGGCAAGCGTGACGCTTGCGGTGGTGATATTGCAGGGGATGTTTGGGAAATGGACGGTAACGCTGCTGCTCAAACCAGCGATTGTGACCGGGCATTTGATCGGAGGCCTTTTGACCTTCTCGCTCTTGTTTTGGTTGTGGCTGCGTACCCGCCAGGCGATCGAGGCACTGGGTGAGGGTCTGGGCAGCGCAGCAGACGCGCGATCAGCCACGCAGCGAGCACAGGCCCATGCGCCCGGCCACCAGCCTGCTCATGCACCAAGCGCTAAGGCGGCCCATGCGCCCGGCCACCAGGCGTCTCATGCACCAAGCCCTGGTCTTCAATGGCTTGCGCGGCTTGGCCTGTGCATGGTCGCTTTTCAGATTGCGCTCGGCGGATGGACCAGCACCAATTACGCAGCGCTTGCCTGTCCCGATTTTCCAACCTGTCAGGAACAATGGATACCGAGGCTGAATTTTGGCGATGCATTTCATGTCGTTCGGGAATTGGGTAAGACCGCGCAAGGCGACATGATCGATTTGCCTGCGCTGACCGCGATTCATCTGAGCCACCGGATCGGTGCGGTGCTTGTACTCTTGAGCCTATCGCTGCTGATCTTTACCTGCTTTCGTCGCCAAGTTGCAACCGGTGAAGCACGCTGGCTGCTTCTGATGCTTGTGCTTCAGTGGGCCTTGGGCATCAGCAATGTCATTTTTGATCTCCCGCTTTGGGTTGCGGTGGCTCACACCGGAGGAGCGGTGGTCTTGCTTGCGCTTACCCTGCTGATAAACTTTCGGCTTCAGGCGTTGAGCCGGGTGGGTCAAGGAGGCTAGCAGCGGTGGCTTGGAGCGAAACCAGCGTATTGGAAGGTCGAACATCTGTTCGGGAACGGCTGCGTGCTTATGTTGCGCTGACCAAACCCCGGGTGGTCATGCTTGCAGCCTTTTGCGCGCTCATCGGCATGCTGCTTGCCAGCGATAGCTGGGTGGGTTGGCCGCTGGTTTTCGGTGCCATCGGGGGTATTTCTTTGCTTGCTGCCGCTGGCTTTGTCTTGAATTGTCTGATTGAGCGCGAAATCGATGCCCGAATGGCGCGTACGCGTTGGCGGCCTTCGGCTCGCGGTGAAGTGAGCAATCATCAAGCGGTTGGCTTTGCGCTTGCCCTGGGGCTTTCGGGCGCCTTGTTACTTTGGCAATGGGTTAATGTGCTCACCATGTGGCTCACCATTGCGACCTTTGTGGGCTATGCCATTGTCTACACCGTCTGGTTGAAGCCCGCCACGCCACAAAATATTGTGATTGGCGGTGCTTCGGGTGCCATGCCGCCGGTACTCGGCTGGGCCGCTGTTACCAATGAACTCACCGCGCCGGCATGGATTTTGTTCCTGATCATTTTTGTCTGGACGCCGCCGCACTTTTGGGCTCTGGCCCTTTATCGACTCGAGGACTATCGCCGTAGCGGCCTGCCGATGTTACCGGTCACCCACGGTTCCTTGTTCACCCGACTCAATATCTTGCTCTACAGTGTGCTGTTGGCAGCAGTCGCGCTTTTTCCCTACTTGATGGGTATGAGCGGATGGCTTTACCTGATTGCTTCCTTGATGCTCAATGCCTGGTTTGTGTTTCTGGCCTGGCGTCTCTATCGCGTCTATAGTGATACCTTGGCCAAACGGCTTTTTCGTTATTCGATTTGGTACTTGGCCTATCTTTTTGCAGCGCTCCTGATCGATCACTACTTAAGATTGTTCTGGTTGCCGGGTCCGATCTAAAGATGTTGTTCGCGGATCGCCGGCTGTCTGCGCTATGTTGCAAGCTTCTTTTGGGGCTGATGCTTGCCGCTTTGGGCGCCTGTGAGCAAAGCGACCGCCAAGGCAGCCAGTCTTCAGCGAGCAAACCGCCCGATGCTCAGTCCGCTGAAGGGAAGTCGACCGACGGTAAATCTTCCAAGCGCGGTTTTCATCACACCGACATCACGGGATCCTCCCTAAATCCTGCCTTGAATTTGCCCGATCGCACTGCGGATCTTAGACAGATCGCCGACTTCAAGGGCAAGATCCTGCTGGTATTTTTCGGGTTTACCCAATGCCCTGATGTTTGCCCCACGACCCTGCAAGAGGCGGCCGAGGCGATGGCGCTGTTAAGCCCCGAACAAGCGCAACGGGTGCAGGTTATTTTTGTCACGCTCGACCCTCAGCGTGATCAGCCTGAGATGCTCGAAGCTTATGTAAAGGCTTTCCATCCGAGTTTTGGCTGGCTCCGAGGCGATGAGGAACAAACCAAAACAACAGCCAAGTCCTTCCGTGTGTTTTACGAAAAAGTCATACCCAAATCGGGCGGGCCCTACAGCATCGACCACACCGCAGCAAGCTTTGTTTTTGATCCACAGGGGCGTCTGCGTCTTTATGTGAAGCACGCCCAAGGCGCGAAAGCACTCGCCGAGGATTTGGCCAAGCTTTAAGCCCTGATTTCCAGTAAAGCTTCGATGTCCTCGGCCATGGATTCAGGCGAGTCTGTTGGCGCGAAGCGCTTCACCGTTTGTCCGTCCCTGCTGACCAGAAACTTCGTGAAATTCCATTTGATACCTTCGGTGCCCAACACGCCGGGTGCGGCTTGCTTGAGCCAACGATACAAGGGGTGAGCCTCAGCGCCGTTGACCTCGGTCTTGGCGAACATGGCAAAGCGAACGGCATAGCGACTTTCGCAAAATTGCAGGACCGCAGACTCGTCGCCCGGTTCTTGAGCGCCAAACTGGTTGCAGGGAAAACCTAAAATCGCAAGTCCGCGATCGGCAAACCGTTGGTGAAGCGCCTGTAGGCCGGCATATTGAGGTGTGAAACCACACTGACTTGCCACATTGACGACAAGGAGGACCTTGCCCTGATAGGTCGAGAGCTGTTCATGTTGTCCGTCGATCCGGGTGAGATCGATGGACCAGGGTAATGGTTGCGTCATGGTGCCGTTCCTTCACGCTTTATGTCGAACAATCCCCACAGTGTCGCACCAAGAATCATGAGCGCACCAAACACCGTGAGCAGACCAAGGGTTTCGCCGCCGATCATGACAGCAGAAAACACCGCAAAAACAAGTTCAGACAGCATGACCAGTGCGGTAATTCGGGCCGGCAGCCGAGCAGCGCCGTATTGCAGGGCAATGTTGGCAGCGACAAAAGCAATCGTCAGCATGGCCAAGGGCAGCAGCCATGTCCAGGAAAAAGCCGGCAGGCCTGCGACAAGTCCGAAGGCTGACAAGCTTAGCGCAAGTCCCGCAGGCAAGAGTGCGCCGCCCAGAAACATGGCTAGAGCCCGAGCTTCCGGGGCTGAGTCGGCATGTTTTCGGAGTAAGAGGTTGGTGAAAGCGAATGCAATACCGCCAAGTAGCCCGAGCCAATCGCCGAGTTGACTCGGCCAGGGCAGACCCATGCCGGGACGCCACAAAACCAGGCTGGCACCGGCGACGGCACAGAGCACTTGAAATAGGCCGCTGGCCTTGATCGTTTCGCCCAAAAGCCAGCGTGCACCGAGCAGCGACCAGACTGGCATGAGATAAAAGAGTAAGACGACCCGGACGACTTCACCGACAGTCACGCCCCAGTTAAAGCAGGCATTGGTGGCACCCGACGCCAACATCAGCGCCCAAAGGCCCGGCGTGGCGATGACCTTGCCAAGCGCGCCCGGCCTTATCGCCAGCAAGCAAAAGGCCGATAGCGCATAAATGCCGCTGGTTGACCAAAGCGCAGCGAGGCCGAGCGTATCGAGCTGCCTGAAGGGCCACCAGGACAGGCCCCATACCAAGGCGTTGAACAACAGGGCAAGAACAGCGCCATGCATGAATAGCTCGCGATTCGCCCTCAGGGATGTTTGCCGTGGCAGGCGATGGGATGTTTGCCTCGGTAGACTAAGGGCTGTTTGCCCCGTCAAATGAGGCTTTCCCTCAGCCCCGCGGCGTTAATGTTTGCTGCAAGACCTGCCTTGTAGTCTCAAGCGTACGGCGCAAGCAATTGACGCAAGCGCAACAGGGCCTTGACTTCGATCTGCCTGATCCGCTCTGCCGAGACATTGAACTCCGCCGCTAAGTCATGCAGTGTGCGTGTTTCGCCTTCGTCCTGACTGAGCCATCGCGCTCGAATAATGCCCTGGCTGCGGGGATCGAGTTGAGCAATGGCCTGAGACAGTCCTTCGCTTTCGAGCCAATCCTGCTCTTGAGCCTGTAATTGCTGCTCGGGGTCAGCGCCTGGCGCAGCCAGATAGGCGATCGGCGCGAAGGCTTCCTCATCGTCGCTGGCGCCGGGTTCGAGCGCCAGTTCGTGACCACTCAAGCGCATATCCATCTCTAAGACATCGGCCTCACGCACACTTAGACGGTGTGCGATCGCATGGACTTCAGCGGGTGTGAGCTGAGCGCTTGCTGATTTTTCGAGCTCTTGCTTTTGCGATCGAAGGTTAAAGAAAAGTTTGCGCTGTGCCTTGGTGGTGGCAACTTTCACCATACGCCAGTTACGCAGAATGTATTCGTGAATTTCCGCCTTGATCCAGTGCAGGGCGAAGGACACCAGACGCACACCGCGCTCGGGGTCAAAACGCTTGACCGCTTTCATAAGGCCCACGTTGCCTTCCTGGATCAAGTCGGCATGGGGTAAACCATAGCCAAGATACTGACGCGCGGTTGACACCACCAAGCGAAGATGGGAGAGAATCAATTCACGTGCGGCATCCAGATCGCCTTGGTCACGTAACCTGCGGCCAAGTTCGGTCTCTCGTTCGGCACTCAACAGGGGAAGCCGGTTAACCGCTGAAATATAAGCATCAATATTGCCGATGGCCGGCAAACTAAAGCCGGGTGAATATTTGGCGCTGAGGCTCAGGGCGTTGCTTGCATGCATCACAATACTCCCGATATGAGAAGGGCAGATTCAGCAGAAATAGGCGGGTTAGAGACGCTTTCAAGGCATCTTGACATCGTGTTGGACTGCGACCCAATAAACCCCTCGGTCGAAAAAAAGGGGTCACGTGGTCGAATATGGTTGATTAACGGTAGATTCTGTTTCATGGCCTTATTTTAGCACTCGCCAGGAAAGAGTGCTAGCAAGACCTGTTGGGCGTGCTAACAATCCAACAATGCGTTGGCGAATTCCTCGGCACGGAAAGCCTGCAAGTCATCAAGGCCTTCGCCTACGCCGATAAAATAAACAGGAATCGGTCGGTCCTTGAGTTGATGGGCGAGCGCCAGGAGCGCACCGCCTTTGGCGGTCCCATCGAGTTTTGTGACCACCAATCCCGTCAGTGAAATCGCCTCATCAAAAGCTTTGACCTGATGCAACATGTTTTGGCCTGTGTTGCCATCAAGGATCAGCAAAGCTTCGTGGGGAGCGTCGTTCATCGCTTTGCCGATCACCCGACGGATTTTCTTTAATTCGTCCATTAAATGACTCTGTGTGGGCAGCCTGCCTGCCGTGTCGATCATCACAACGCCGCTTTGACGGGCTCGACCCGCGCTGACCGCATCAAAAGCGACCGCAGCCGGGTCTCCGCCCTGTTGTGCAATCACCTCCACCCCGTTGCGTTCGCCCCAGATGGCAAGTTGTTCGCGAGCGGCAGCGCGGAAGGTGTCGCCTGCCGCAAGCAAGACGGTTTTCCCCTCGCGCTGCACATGACGGGCTAGTTTGCCGATCGAGGTGGTCTTTCCTGCGCCGTTGACGCCAGCAATCATCATGACCAAGGGGGTGCTGCGATCCAGATCAATACCGCCTTGAAGCGGGATCAGGCGATCCCTGATCAAATCACGAAGGCAATAGCGCACCGCTTGCCCGTCTTTGAGTTTGTCTTGCTTGATGGCCTGTCTTAAGGCATTGATGAGCGACTCGCTCGCTGCAACCCCGGCGTCTGCTTGAATCAGTGCGATTTCGAGATCTTCGAGCAATTGCTCATCGATTTTGACAACACCAAAAAGATCGGCGAGTTGATGACGGGTTTTGGCAAGCCCCCCTTTTAGACGAGCGAACCATCCGCCCGGTGCCGCATCTGCCTCGGGTTTGCGCGCTTCTTGCTGCTCAATCGGGCTTGCGCTTTGGGCGATTGGGGCCAGGTCGCTTGCAGTCGGGGAAACAGCGGGTACTTCGGGCGTCGCTTCGACCGTGCCCTCGGGCGCTTGCGCGGCTTGGCCTTCGGATGTTGGTGAGGGCGTGAAAACAGACTTTAATCGACGAAAAAATCCAAACATGGCTCGTGCACCCGCGTGAAGGGGAGTAGGCGCTGCGCGCGCGGCGCATGGCTATCACGAGGACCCAGACCGCCCTCGTGCATAGTGTCGATGATGACACATTGCGATAAGGGGAGAAAAAGCCTTGAACCAGACAGGCGATCGGCAAAAGCATGCCCGGCATTCGGGTTTGCCGGATAAGTCAATGCCCGGGCAATCAATGCCCTTGGCCGCATCGGGCACGCGGTTCATAGCCCCGAAGCAGCCGAAGGGGTCCGGGCATTTACGCATCATCGCTGGCCAATGGCGCTCGAGGCGGATCGAGGTTGCAGCGGTGGAAGGTCTTCGACCAACACCCGATCGGGTGCGACAGACGCTCTTTGACTGGCTGCAACATCTTTGGGCAGGCCAGGGACAGGACTTAAGCGGGATGCGGGTGCTTGATGCTTTTGCGGGGACCGGCGCGCTAGGCTTTGAGGCAGGGTCTCGCGGCGCAAGCGAGGTCTTGTTCATCGAACGTCACCCTCTTGCAAGCGATGCGATTGCCAGGCAGATGGCCAGCTTCAAGGCGGCTAAGCTACGGCTCATCAAGGGAGACGCGATGCAGACCATGAAAACACTCGCCCTTCACCCTGCCCGCTTTGATCTTGTCCTGCTCGATCCACCGTTTAGCTTGCAACTGGCCTTGTCCGCGGCACAGTTAGCCCTGCCCTTGTTTTCGGAAAACGGGCTTTTATATCTTGAAGCGCCGCAACGCTGGGAGCAGCTTTTGCGTGTGGCCGATGAGCCACTGCGTGATCGACTTGATGATGCATTCGTGGTGCTGAGGCAAGCCAAGGCAGGTTCGGTGCATTACCATTTGCTGCAACGAAACACGAAAGCGACACCGAGCCCGAAGCCTTAAAAGCGAGCATCGACATCATGACCATAGCGATATACCCAGGTACTTTTGATCCGATCACCCGCGGCCATGAAGATTTGGTTCGCAGGGCTTGCTCGCTTTTTGACCAACTGATTCTTGCTGTGGCGGTAAGTCGCTCAAAGTCGACCTGGTTTGATTTAGAGGAACGCATCACGATCGCACAAGCGGTTTTTGACCAGGAGCCTAAGGTTCGCGTCTTGCCTTTTGAAGGTTTGCTTGTGGACGCTATGCGTAAAGAGGGCGCCAGAGTGGTGATTCGAGGCGTGCGTTCGCTGACTGATTTTGACTACGAAGTACCAATGGCAGGGATGAACCGGAAAATGCTGCCGGGCATGGAGACGATTTTTCTGCTCCCCGCCGATGAGTTCGCGCATGTGTCAGGCAGCCTTGTGCGCGAGATTGCCAAGATGGGCGGGCCCTTTGAGCCTTTTGTACCGCAGCCGGTTGTGCCTTGGGTTCAGGCCAAGCGAGAAGCTGGGCTGAAGTCTCAAGTAAGCATGGCCTAGCAACAGCATGGCACTCAAGATCACTGACGCCTGCATCAACTGCGATGTCTGCGAGCCCGCCTGCCCGAATGAGGCTATTTTCATGGGCGACGAGATCTACCAAATCGATCCGGACCGTTGCACCGAGTGCATCGGTCATTTCGAGGAACCTCAATGCCAGGTGCTATGCCCGGTAAGCTGTATTCCCAAGGATCCCGATCGCCTGGAGAGCGAAGCAACGCTCAGGGCAAGGTTTATACGCCTGCAATCGTCGGCATCCTGAATTTGTTCAGATCAACGTCAATTCAATCGATTCAAAAATTTGTGCGCTTCGCCAGTTATCGATTTCGGCACGGAGACTGGCGTGGCTTAAAGGGTGTTGTTCAAGCCAGCGCCTGGATAACTCAATGCGTACCTGGCGCTTTTTTGCGAAGAGCGCCGGCAGCAAGACCTCCTGCCTGTCGCGACGCCGATGCAAAATCACCGATAAGCGCAAACAAAGTACCATCAGCCACTCGCGCTCCTGCACCAAGAGGCCGTGTAGTTTGCGCAAGGATCCCGCCTGACCGAGGGCGAGGTTGGCCAGCCGATTTTTTTCGCTGAGCGAAAATCCGGGCATTTCAGCGTGCAGCAGCATGTAGCCCGAATGCTTGTGATAATCGGCCTGAGCAATCGAAAAGCCGACCTCAGCCAGCCGCGCCGCCCATCCCAAGAGCGTGCGTTGTGCCTGGAGTTCCTCCTGAACGCCCCGGGCAATCTGGTCAAACAAGGCCATCGCGGTTTCGGCAACGCGTTCGGCATGTTCACGATCAACCCCATAGCGCAATTGCAAAGCGTCGACCGTCACCGCGCGCATGTCCTGGCCCGAACTTCGCCCGAGCAAATCGTAGAGCACACCTTCGCGAAGTGCTGCAGGACAATAGCGCATGGATGCGAGGTCGAACTCGTCAAAGACCGCCCGCATCACGGCGATACCACCGGCAATGACCGGCCGTCGATCAAGCCGCATGCCTTTGACCTCGAGCCGGTCGGGATGACCTGCTTTGATCAAACGGCGCTGGAGATCATGCAGGCTGTTGCGATCGAGCAGGTCGCGCTGGAATTGCATTTGGGCGATTTGCGTCAGTGCCTTGGCAGTCCCCGACGTGCCCACGGCATAACGCCAACCCTTGCGACGGTACTGGGTGCCGACCGCACCTAGGCTTGTTCTTGCGAAGTCGATCGCTTCTTCCATCGAGGCTTTGTTCACTTCGCCTTCGGGGAAAAAGCGCCTCGTTAAGGACACGCAACCCACATAGCAGGACTCGAGCGACTCGGGTATGTAGTCTTTGCCCAGAATACACTCGGTCGATCCTCCGCCGATATCAACCACCAGGCGTTGCTGACCGTCGCGGGGCAGATCGTGCGCAGCGCCCTCATAAATCAGCCTTGCCTCTTCCACCCCTGAGATCACCTCGATCGGAAATCCGAGTGCTGCCTCAGCGCCCGCCAGGAAGTGCTTGGCGTTGGCCGCCACTCTTAAGGTGTTGGTTGCAACCACCCGGACCCGATTCGGGCCAAAAGACCGCAAGCGTTCAGCAAAACGATGCAGGGCAAGCAGTGCGCGTTGCTGCGATGCCGCATCAAGATGGCCATCGGCTTGCAGACCTGCTGCAAGCCGCACCGTCTCTTTCAGCATATCCAAGGGGAGAATCTGCGCGCCTAGGCTCGATTGCCTTACTCTACCGATGAGCAAGCGAAAGCTGTTGGAGCCCAGATCAACGGCAGCCAATAACTCAGAGGGTGATTGAATCAGCGAGGAGTGAGCGGGCATGAATAGTGAAGACGGTGGCACTTTAGCAAGCAAAGCAAGCGCCGGTAGGCGAAAAGCAGCAAATAAAACCCCTGCAGCAGACACAACAGGCGCAAGGCTAGCGGCTACCGGCCATAAGGGCAAATCAAGCGTGCAACAAAACATCCGCGCGCGCAGCGATCCCTTCGTGAATCGCGAACTAGCCTTGCTCGCATTCAACGAAAGAGTGTTAGCTCAAGCAGAAGATCCCCAGGTTCCCTTGCTTGAGCGTTTACGCTATCTCACCATTGTTTCTAACAATCTTGACGAATTCTTCGAGATTCGGGTTGCGGAGCTCAAGCAGCTCGCGACAAGTCCGAGCGTCAGCTTGGAGACGCTGCAAACCCTTGATGCGGTTCAGCTACGCGCCCGAACGTTGGTACGCAGGCAATATGGGCTTTTAAATCGTGCCTTACTGCCGCGCTTGCGTGAGCAAGGCGTGGCCATTCATTTAAGTGAAGAATGGAATGCAAGCCAACGCGCATGGGCCGAGGCGTTTTTTCACAGCGACGTTGAGCCGTTGTTAACACCGATTGCGCTCGACCCCGTACATCCTTTTCCACGGGTGCTCAACAAGTCCTTGAATTTTGTGGTTGATTTAGACGGACGCGATGCATTCGGCCGGGATGTACACATCGCGATCGTGCAAGCGCCTCGGGCCTTACCGCGGGTACTGCCCGTCCCCAAAGAGGTCTCCGGCTATCCCTGCGGTCTGATGCTGCTTACCTCGGTTGTGCAGGGCTTTATGTATCGGCTCTTTCCGGGTTTGAAGGTCGTGAGTTCCCATCAATTCAGGGTGACGCGAAACAGCGATCTTTATGTTGATGATGAGGAGGTGACCGATCTGAAAGCTGCACTGCAAGATGAACTTGTGCAGCGTCATTTTGGCGATGCGGTGCGTATCGAAGTTTCAGCAGCTTGTCCAGAACCCTTAAAGCAGCGTTTGCGTGACGAGTTCAAGCTAGAACCCGCAGACCTGTATCCGGTGGAAGGCCCGGTCAACCTGGTCCGCTTGCAACAGGTCATCGAACTTGTTGACCGCGCTGATTTAAAATTTTCAGCGTTTCAGCCGGCCTGGCCAAAGGGCGTTTCGGCGAATCGCAATCAACTCTTTGATTCGATCCGCGAGGGCGACCTGCTTTTGCATCATCCTTATGAAAGTTTTGAACCGGTTCAGCGCTTTTTAAGCAGTGCTGCAAATGATCCAGACGTTGTAGCGATAAAGCAGACGGTTTATCGCACTGGTGCAGACTCGGTGCTCATGGATTCCTTGATAGAAGCGGCCCGCCGCGGCAAAGAAGTCACCGTCGTGCTCGAATTGATGGCGCGTTTTGACGAAGAAACCAATATGCAGTGGGCCTCGCGTCTTGAGGCCGTCGGTGCGCATGTGGTTTATGGTGTGGTAGGGCATAAAACCCATGCCAAGATGGCGATGGTGGTTCGTAGGGAAGGCCGCGGGCTTGTTCGCTATGTTCATCTTGGCACGGGTAACTACCATCCGCGTACGGCAAAGGTCTACGAGGATTTTGGTCTGCTAACGGCGCATCCAGGTATTTGTGCCGACGTACATGAAGTGTTCCGAAGACTCACCGGCCTGGGTCAAGCAGAAAATTTACAACATCTGGCGCAGGCACCCTTCACGCTGATGCCCATGGTGCTTGATTCAATTGCAGGTGAAATTAAGAACGTTAAAGCGGGTAAACGCGGTCTGATTCGCGCCAAACTCAATGCCTTGATCGACCCGGAAGTCATCGAAGCACTTTATGCCGCAAGCCAGGCCGGCGTCGAAGTCGTCTTGATTATTCGTGGTGTTTGCGCCTTAAGACCTGGCGTGAAAGGGTTGTCAGAAAACATTCGGGTTTGGTCGGTAATTGGTCGTTTTTTAGAACATAGCAGAATTTATTATTTTCATAATCAAGGGCATGAAGACGTCTGGCTCTCTTCAGCCGACTGGATGCAAAGAAACTTGCGGCGACGTGTTGAAATTGCTTTTCCCGTGCTTGATCCGAAGGCGAAAAAACGGGTGATCGACGAAGGATTGCTTGTCCATTCGGATCAGAATCCAAGCGCCTGGGAAATGGATGCGGACGGCAATTACCATCGGGCAGACAAGACCGAGCCGCTCGATGGCTCAGGTCTGATCCGTGGTTCGCAAAGCGAGTCGCAAAATCATTTGCTTAAGCGATTAAGCGGATTTGACGCGTCATAAAGGGCTGAAAAAAAGTGGTAAGGCGTTGGTTTGTCGCAACCAATGCTTGAGCGTCAGACTAAGGTTTGCTTGAATGATCGTTCGATCTGTTAACTTTCGTTTCAAATCATGAAATTTTTATCGTTCAACCAGAGCATTTTCTGTCTCGGGCTGGGTCTTGCGCTCGTCCCACGGGTGGTCTTTGCCGCTGAAGTCGCCTTTAATCCGCTCGAGTGGGCGGGTGGTATTTTGGTCATCGGGCTTGTGGTTGTGTCGGTAGGATTCATCGCCGAAGCCTCAGGCGAAGCCATTGACGCAGGTTTGAAAGTCGTCGGCTATCAAAAGAAACCCTCGCCGGAAGATGTGATGAAGCGCGAAGAAGCGCTACGTAAAGAGGGCGCTAAAGCCGAGGCGGCTAAACATAGTTCGGGTGCACCGCCGGCCGTCGCCACCACCTCAGCGCTTGAGCAACTGCAAATTGCTCAGGCTGCCCAGGCTCAAAATGGGGAACTCGAGGCGATCGACGACAAGGCTTAGGGCGCTTAGCAGTTAAAGTGATCAACAGCCTTGCGAAGTCCTAGCCACCATTCAGACGTTAAAACGGAAATGCATCACGTCCCCATCTTTGACGGGGTAGTCTTTTCCTTCTAGGCGCATTTTCCCTGCCTCTTTGGCCCCCTGCTCCCCTTTGAATTGAACGAAGTCTGCGTAAGCGATGGTCTCTGCGCGGATGAAACCGCGTTCAAAGTCTGTATGGATGACGCCCGCGGCTTGGGGTGCGGTGTAGCCTTTTCGGATTGTCCATGCGCGTACCTCTTTCACACCTGCGGTGAAGTAAGTCTGCAAGCCCAATAAATGAAAGGCTGCGCGTATCACCCGATGAAGGCCGGGCTCGGTCATCCCCATATCGGCCAAAAACACCGTCTTGTCTTCGTCGCTCATATCGGCAATTTCAGCTTCGATCGCAGCACAAATCGGTACGACCGTTGCGCCTTCGGACTGGGCGAGGGCAATGACCTTATCCAAGTGGGGATTACCCCTAAAGCCATCATCGCGGACGTTGGCGATATACATTGTCGGCTTGGCCGTGATTAAACAAAGCGGCTTGAGCAGCGCTTTTTCTTCCTCGTAAAGATCGATCGATCGCACCGGTTTGGCTTGATTCAGTACCGGCAGGACTTTCTCCAAGACCTCAACCAGCCGCATGGCTTCTTTGTCGCCCCCGGAGCGGGCCACTTTGGCATAGCGTGCCAAGGCCTTATCGACAGTGGCCATGTCCGCGAGCGCGAGCTCGGTGTTGATGACTTCGATATCCGATAGGGGATCAACCCGCCCCGAAACATGCACGACATTGCCGTCTTCAAAACAGCGAACCACATGAACCACCGCATCGGTTTCGCGGATATTGGCCAGAAATTGATTGCCCAGGCCCTCGCCCTTGCTTGCTCCGGCGACAAGTCCCGCAATATCGACAAACTCGACCGTGGCGGGCAGCACGCGCTCGGGTTTCACAATCGATGCGAGGGCCTGCAAACGTTCATCAGGCACTTCGACGATGCCGACATTGGGCTCGATGGTGCAAAAGGGATAGTTCTCGGCGGCAATTCCCGCCTTGGTGAGTGCATTAAAGAGCGTGGACTTACCCACGTTTGGTAATCCAACAATCCCACATTGAAGCGCCATAAAACCTGCTTTCTTGTCGAAAAAAATCCATGAAATAAGCCGCTGAAGTATAGTCGTTCATCATGGTTAGCCTAGAAGACAAGTTAGTGGTCGCCATTTCTTCAAGGGCGGTTTTCGATTTTGAAGAAGAAAACCGTGTCTTTGAGCAAAGTGATGATCGCGCCTACCGGGCGCTGCAACGCGAGCGCCTCGATCAGGCAGCCAAGCCGGGCGTTGCCTTCGCCTTGGTGCGCAAGCTGCTTGCCTTCGATCCCGAGCAAACGCCAGATGCACAAAGGCGAGTCGAAGTCGTGGTGGTTTCGCGCAATGACCCGGTTTCGGGGATGCGGGTTTTTCGTTCAGCGCAGCAAATGGCTTTGCGCCTTGAGCGCGGCGTATTCACCCGTGGTCGAAGGCCTTGGCCCTATCTTGAGCCCTTGAAAGCCAATCTATTTTTGTCGGCCAATGAGCAAGACGTTCGCGAAGCCCTGGAGGCTGGTTTTCCGGCCGCGCGGGTTTTTCCAAGTTCCGTACAAGCTTCGGTAGCCCATCCCGATGAGCTGCGCATTGCTTTTGATGGCGATGCGGTGCTTTTTTCCGATGAAAGCGAGCAGCTTTTTCAGCGCGAAGGCCTGGGTGCTTTTCAGGCTCATGAGCGCGAGCATGCCGCTCGCCCTTTGCCTGGTGGTCCATTTAAGCCGCTTTTAGAGGCCTTGCATCGCCTTCAAGAACAAGGCCCGACGGCCATGCGGGTGCGTACGGCGCTCGTCACGGCGCGAAGCGCGCCTGCCCATGAGCGGGCCATCCGAACGCTGCTCGATTGGGGCGTTGAGGTCGATGAGGCGATGTTCTTAGGCGGTCTCGATAAAGGTGGTTTTTTGAAGGCCTTTGAACCTGACTTCTTTTTTGATGATCAGACCGGTCATTGCGAATCGGCTGCCCGGGTTGCGCCTGCCGGACATGTGATTTCCGGGGTTGCCAATCGCCCGAAAAACCATTAGCCGGGCTTCGCCCAGCCATGGTGATGACGAGGGAAAAGCCAGCGGCTTGCAAGCCCACTCAGCGACCGCTTAGGATTTGCCCCGGTCTTGCCGGCCTGCATCCTGCGCTTGAACCTTCCGCCGCTGCTAAGACTGGCCCTGTGTAGACCCGTTGGCCTGCCACCCAGGTGGCTTCAATACCCCGGCTCGCCTGCTCGGGCTGATCGTAGTCGGCTAAGTCAAGCACCTGTTGCGGGTCGAAAAGCACTAAATCTGCCGCGGCATCGATGGCAATCCGCCCGCGCGGCAAAGGACCACGATCAAGACCAAAGCGGGCCGCTGACAGCCCGGTCATTTTGCGAATCGCTTGCGGCAGCGAGAGCAATTTTTTTTCCCGAACATAGCGTCCAAGGACCCGCGGAAAGGTTCCCCATAAACGCGGATGGGGCTTGCCCTGAAGGGGAATGCCGTCTGAGCCAATCATCGATTGGGGGTGAGTCACAATACGATCGACATCGGCCTCATCCATGGTGAAGTAAACCGCAGCACTCGGCCCGAGATAATCGGCACAGGCTTTCGCCTCAAGCCCTAAGTCGCGGGAAAGCTGATCGAAATCATCGCCCTCGTACTGAGGAAAACGAGGGCAAGACGTGATGATGGTTTTACGCGACAGCGCGGCACGGTCTGCCAGCAGCATGGTCGAGGAGGCCTCATAGGGATACACATCAAAGCCGAGTTCAATCGTTTTTGCGGCTTCTTCAATCCGCGCAAGACTGCGCGTCGATTGACCGTGAGCCAGGGGACCAGCGCATTTATGGTGCGAGATGATGGTGCGAACGCCGAGGGTTTTACCGATTGCGATGGTTTCCTCGATCGAAGCCATCAAGTCCTCGGATTCATCGCGCATATGGGTGGTGAAGATGCCACCGCATTGGCACAAGGGGCGCAGGACCTGGGTGATTTCTTGCGTGCTTGCCTTAGCCGCAGTCGGGTAAAAGGTGCCGGTGGAGGCGCCGGCAGCGCCGAGTTCGAGACAGTGTTGCAATAACGCCTGCATCGCGCGCACTTCAGACGCGCTGGCTTCGCGATCGAGCCTGTCCATGGTGCAAGCTCTCAGCGCGGAGTGCCCGATCAGCACGACAGCATGGGTTGCCGCAGGCTGATCATGAAGGGCTTCGATATAGTCTTGAAAGCGATGAAAGCGCGGATTGCCGCGCACGTCCACCAGGCCCAGCGGCATCGCCAGTTCGCCTTCGGGAAGCGGGGCAATGCTGACGCCGCAATTACCGGTCACCACGGTTGTCACGCCTTGGGAGACTTTGAAGTCCATCGAAGGCTGCAACAAGAGCGCGGCATCATCGTGGGTGTGCACATCGATAAAGCCAGGCGCCAGATGCATGCCCATGCCATCGACCCGCTCTTTTGCTCGCATACCCGGTGAACGGGCATGGCCTTTAGTCTTATGGCGACTTTGCTCGAGGCTCGGCTGTAACTGATCAAAAAAATGGCCACCGTAGCGAATCTCGGCGATTCTGCCCGCCTGGATCGCCAAATCGGCTTGTTGCGCAGGCGACCCGAGACCGTCGTGGATCCATACATTTTCAATGACTTCGTCATAGATCATGCTTTTCGTTCTCCTTCGGGACGCTTTGAGCACGATGCATCATCGCTATAGCGCTTTCGCGTTCGCCGATCAAAAAAGCTTGCATTTGCGGCAGTATGGTTTGCATCGCCACATCGATCAAATGAAACTGCTCGGGCGATGGTCGATGCAAAACAAAATCGCCAACCGCTTGCGCGAGCTTGAGGCTGCGGGGGTGACCAATACCGAGGCGAAGTCGCCAGTAATCCTGCTGTCCAAGGTGCTGGCTAATGTCTTTGAGGCCATTGTGTCCCGCAGAACCGCCGCCAAACTTCATTCTGGCAATACCTGGCAGCAGATCAAGCTCGTCGTGAACGATCAGGACTTCGTGCGGCAGGATTTTGTAGTAGGCGCAAACTGCCGAAACCGCCTGGCCCGAGCGGTTCATCCAGGTCCTGGGTTTGAGCAGATGAATCAGGCGGCCATGGAGCCTGCAATTGGCAAGATCAGCGAAGAACTTCGCTTCCTGGTTAAAGCCTGCTGCAGGGTCGAGCTTGGGAAGCAGCCGATCCAGGAGCCAAAAACCGGCGTTGTGGCGATCAGATTCGTGTTCAGGCCCGGGGTTACCAAGCCCAACCACCAGCCTGATCGCTGCTTGCTTATCGGCGGCTTGAATTACTTCTTGCCCTTGGCTTTGCCCGCAGGTTTAGCGGCGGTTTCTGCGGGCGCGATCTCTTCAGCAACCGGCAGGGTCACCGTGACAAGCACCGGATTTTCCTTGGCGCGTAAGACCGGTGTGACGCCTTCAGGAAAGTGAATATCACGCACATGCAGGGATTTACCGGCCTCAAGCTGGCCCAGATCAACCGTGATGAATTCGGGCAGTTGGGCGGGTAGGCAGGAAATCTCCACCTCGGTGAGTACGTGGCCGACGATACCCGCTGAGAGCTTCACCGCCGGTGAGTTCTCCTGATTGACAAAATGCAGCGGCACCTTCATGTGGATCTTGCGATCGGGCGCGACCCGTTCAAAGTCGATGTGCAAGACCTGCTGCTTATACGGGTGCCACTGCACATCCCGCAACAAAACCTGTTGGCTATGGCCATCAAGTTCCATGTCCAAGATCGAAGCGTGGAAAGCTTCAACCCGAAGTGCGTGAAAGAGCGGGTTATGCTCTACTTCAATGGCGGTGGGGTTTCCAGGCGAACCATAAATAATGCCAGGAACCTTACCCGCACGGCGCAGGCGGCGGCTCGCACTCGACCCTTGCGCTGAACGACTTGTTGCAACAACTTTCATGATTTTTCCTCAATAAACCGTTTTTCCGGCGATTCGTCTGCATCGATGCGCCATTGAAACGGCTGTTTCCACAAAAAACCTGCATCAAAGTTGAAGCAGGCGCTACGACACCAGCGCAACCCAACAAAAGGCTTTTGGCCTCAATCATGGCTTGCAGACTGCCTTGGCCTCTTGAAAAGGCCAACTGGGGCATGAACCGATCCGCGACCAGATCGGCTGATGCCGTGTTTGAAGGTTTCGACTCAGTCCACGAAAAGCGAGGAGACCGAATCGGACCTGTTAATCCGTAAAATCGTCTCGGCCAGTAACTGCGCCGAGGTGAGCATTCTTATCTTTTCACAAGCGATGCCGTCGCGCGGCAAGGGAATTGTATCGGTGACCACCAGGCCATCGAGCTCGGAATCAGCAACCCGCCGAACGGCGCCGCCCGACAAAACAGGATGGGTACAGTAGGCTAAAACCTTTGCCGCACCATGCTCTTTGAGTGCGCTTGCTGCCTTGACCAGCGTGTTGGCGGTGTCGACGATGTCGTCCATGATCACGCAGGTGCGTCCCCTCACGTCGCCAATGATATTCATCACTTCCGCAACATTGGCCTTCGGGCGGCGTTTGTCGATGATGGCAAGTTCGCAGTCAAGCCGTTTGGCCATGGCGCGCGCGCGAACCACCCCGCCTACATCGGGTGATACCACCAGCAAATCATCGAATTTCTGCTTGTGCACATCGGCAAGCAGTACCGGCGCGGCATAAATATTGTCGACCGGTATATCGAAAAACCCCTGAATCTGGTCGGCGTGCAGGTCCATGGTGAGGACCCGATCGACGCCTGCAACCTGAAGCATGTTGGCAACGACTTTGGCGCTGATCGCAACACGGGTGGACCGCACGCGTCGATCCTGCCTGGCGTAGCCAAAATACGGCACCGCCGCCGTAATCCGTCCTGCCGATGCCCGCTTGAGCGCATCGACCATGATCAGCAATTCCATCAAATGGTCGTTGGTGGGGGAGCAAGTCGATTGCAGTACGAAGCAATCGCGCCCGCGCACGTTTTCCAGAATCTCAACCATCACCTCACCGTCGGAAAATCGCCCGACGGTAGCGCGTCCTAGCGGCACCCTCAGATGCGCAGCAACATCGGCAGCAAGCTTGGGGACTGCGTTGCCGGTGAAGATGGTGAGGCCTTCTGGGGCAACCGAATCGCGATGATGAGCCATGGAAGTCATGCCGCAAACCTATGCTGGAGACCAAGTGCCTCACGGCGGGTGAAAACACTTGCTTGATCGGAGCCTACATCGAGCTTCCAATCGATTGCCTAACGCTACGACATGAGTCGCGGCAGTGCTGGCTGGGGAGGAAGGATTCGAACCCTCGAATGCCGGAATCAAAATCCGGTGCCTTAACCAACTTGGCGACTCCCCACCGGTACAACCAAAACCTCTTCTACCCTACAGCATGAGCCCACAACCAAGGCCGTCGTACTCAATCCAAAGTGGGCAGGCTTGTTGACACAAGCTTGACCTTCCAACCCTCAACTGACAGGCTCGCTCTCACCGAGGCTTCGAGCTTCACGCCTTCGGCGGCGTCACGAACCATACAGAAAACAGCGGCTCCGGAACCCGACATCCGCGGCCAATGGGGCGCGATACCAAGTAAACGCGCTTCATACCGCAAACGATCGAGGGCGACTTCAACCAAGTGAAACCGCTGCGTCACGACCGCTTGCAGATCGTTATGACCCTGCATGAAGTCAGACCAAACCGGACAATCCGAGATTTTGAGTGCTTTCGAAGCACGTGTCAATTTCGGGTCGGCGAAAACCGTAGCAGTCGACACAGCAATCGGGGGCATCACAACCACGAAATAGGCTGTTGCTAAGTCAAGGGTGCTGAGCCGCTCGCCGACGCCCCCGCCCAGGGCGTGGCGGCGACGGATAAAGACCGGGACATCCGCGCCAAGCGATAGCCCCAAGCGACTCAAAAGCGCCTCGTTCATGTGCAAGCCCCAAAGCTGATTGAGTAGGCGAATCACAGTGGCTGCGTCGCTGCTGCCGCCGCCAAGGCCTGCGCCCTGTGGAATATGTTTGCGCACCCGAATATTCACCCCAGGACAGGGTATGCCCGCTTCCTCACAGGCTAGTTTCATACATGTCGCGGCTCGAACCGCCAGATCTTGACCGGCATCGATGCCCACCTGATCCTCAAGCCGATGAATTTCGCCGTCATTGCGCAGGCTGAGTTCAACCTCATCACACCAATCGATCAAGGCAAAACTGGTATCGAGTTCGTGATAACCATCATCACGTCGTCCCAGCACATGCAAATGCAAATTCAGCTTGGCTGGCGCAGCCTCGCGAGCAACGGGCCCCGCTCTTTGCACTCGCATGATTATTCGGATTTGAGTTTTTCCGAGGGCACGATGATCAGACGCAGTTTGCTGCCCTGTGCTTGCTCAATCACGAGCTTTTTCGGGCTGCGTTCAATCACAAAGCTACCCTGTCTGAAACGGCCTTGCTCTAATTCGAGCCAGCGCCGCCAGCGCCAGGCGTCTAGTTGTTCGATTTCGATCCTGATGCCCTGCCGATACAGCCATTGCTGGACCAGTGCGGTGCTGCTGGGCCCGTCCCGTGCTGTTTCAATAAGCGCTTCGCCGCCAAGGTCCTGCCGCCAGAGCAAGAGTCTTTGACCGGCAGGGTCAAAGAGCTCGACTTTTGCCGACTGTTGATCGGTTTTGACCTCAAAAAGCCCTTGCAAATGCAAGCTTCGTTCGGTCTGCTCCACGCGAAGACCGAAGCGGCCACTGGCCTCAAAGCGGTCCGGAAGGTTTGCAGACTTTGCGATATCGGCCGCGGGCTGAGCCATCGACAGGGTAAAGAAGCTGCAGCACAGGACATAAAACACCACAAGCAGCGGCCAAAAAAACATGGGCCGGTGGGTCAAGCCTTGTAGGCTTTGGGCGGCTCTCAAGCCCTGCATGAACCACATGCTGGTAACCGGCCCGCTTTAAAGCGAGACCGCGAGGCGGCTTAGGGTTTCGCGCAAAAGCGGGTTTGTAGGCTCCGTTTTCTTAGCTTGTCGCCACAAGCTGAGCGCCTCGTCTTTTCGATCCAATTTCCATAGCACTTCACCCAGGTGAATCGCAATTTCGGGGTCTGCTTGCAATCGATAGGCCTTTTGAAGGTATTTGAGCGCACCGGCCAGATCACCGCGTCGGTAAAGAACCCAGCCCATGCTGTCGATAATATGCGGGTCGTCGGGGGCAAGTTCGAGCGCGCGTTCTATAAAAGCCTGTGCTTCCTCAAGGCGTATATTTCGATCAGCAAGTGAATAGCCTAATGCGTTGTAGGCATGGGCATGGCGCGGGCGCACAGCGATGAGGCGACGTAGGCTTTGCTCGGCAACATCGAGCTTGTTTAGCCTTTCTGCTGCCATCGCGTGGTCGTATAACAATTCAATACGCTGCGGGTCTTGTCGAAGACCCTGATCGAGGAGTCGAAACCCTTCTTCCGCCCGGTCACTTTCGCGCATTAACTGTGCAAGCAGCAATAAAGCCTGTGATTGCAGGGCTGGTTCTTTGCTTTGTTGAGCAAGCTCTTCAAGCGGTGCCTGCGCTAAATCATGCCGCTTTAACTGCATGGCAGCCTGGGCAAGTTCAAGCCGCGTGTTTGCATTGAGCTTTTGCGTGAGCAAGCTGGCAATGCTCTGCGCACCTTGCTTCTCACCGCTTTGAACCTGCAGTAAAGCAAGACTTGCCTGCGCCTCACCGATTGAGTCCCGACCGTTTTGTTGAAGAGATTCCACCAGGCTGATCACAGCCTGGGGACGACCGCTGCGCAAAAGCAAGGGGCGCAAATTGATCCAGATTGCAGCGCGCTCCTGGGCTGTTTTCGCTGCCGCCAGGCGTTTGCCGATCAATTCACCCGCTTGGTCAAACCGCGATGCCGCCAAGTAAAGATTTTCGAGCACCAGTCTTGCTTGCAAAGAGCCAGGGGCAAGGTCGCGCCAAAGCTCGGCAGCTGCCAGCGCACGCGCAAACACGCTTTCGCGAAGCGCAAGCTCGGTTGCCCGCCGTGCCAGCCTTGAATCGCCCGTGGTTTTGGCCAGTTCAATAAGGGTTTGTGCCGCTGTCCCAAGCTGGCCGCGCTGGGCGGCGATTTCAGCAGCAAGCACCTGAAACACCACAGCAGGGCTAAGCTCGACCCCGGGTTTGGCCTCTGATTGATCGGCTGCTGCAAGTGCTGCGGCTTCAAGCGCATCGCCGGGACCGCCTGCCTCCTCAGCTGCACTTGCGCGATGCGGTGTAACCGCCGTGAAGAGGCTGATCAAGACCGCAGCAAGTCCAAGTTTTGCTTTGAGGTGGATGGTTGACATTCGCTTCGTGCTCATTTCGCTATCCTAGCGGGATTCGCGAAACCGTGTTGATCCAAGCGAGCCGATGGCTGCGTGAAGCGCCCGTGACGGATTGCGCGTTTTGCTGGCCTTTTTGCTGATGCGCGTTCATCGCGCATACCTGCGCGCCTGTCGAGGATGATCGTCGATGCCCGAATTACCCGAGGTGGAAGTGCTTCGCCGTGGTTTAAATCCTGTGTTGAAGGGGCGAAGGCTTAAGCGTATGCAGGTCTTTAACGCGGCGCTGCGCTGGCCCGTGAGCGCAGCACTTGAAAAAGCCTGCCAGGGGCAGCCACTCCTTGAGGTTTCGAGAAGGTCGAAGTACCTGCTTTTTCGATTTTCCACAGGCACGATGCTCGTCCACCTGGGCATGTCGGGGACCGTGCAATTGATTGGGCCGGATGTACCCTTGCAAAAGCATGATCATGTGCAGTGGGAGTTTGAAGGCGCAAAAATCCTGAGGCTCAATGATCCGAGGCGTTTTGGCTCGGTGTTGTGGCTCCATGACATCGAGACGGCAAATTGGAGCGTTGTTGAGGATCCGGAGCGGGCGCAATCCCATGGGCAGATGGAATCTTCCGGGCGGGCGCAATCCCTCTTGGCAAGGCTTGGGCTTGAGCCTTTCGATTTGGCGTTTTCTGGTGACCATCTTTATCGCAAAAGTCGCCGTCGCAGGCTTGCGGTTAAGCCCTGGCTTTTGAGTGGCGAGCCTGTGGTGGGTGTGGGCAACATCTATGCGTGTGAGGCCTTATTTCGAGCAGCAATCGATCCACGGCGCAGTGCCGGACGAATTTCACTGGCACGTTATCAAAGGCTTGCGCGAGCCATCATCGAGGTCTTGGAGGAGGCGATCTCGGCTGGTGGGTCAACGCTACGAGATTTTGTCGGCTCAGACGGTGAAAGCGGCGCCTTTCAGCATCGATACGCGGTTTATGCTCGCGATGGCAAAACCTGTGCGCGTTGCGGGGGGACGATTAAGCGCCTTATACAAGCCCAGCGTTCGAGCTTTGCCTGCCTGGGCTGCCAGCGTTAATGAGCCAAGGACGCATGAAAAAGGGCGAATTTGCCGCAAGGCTTGTCCAATGGCAGCGTCTTGAAGGCCGTCACCAACTGCCCTGGCAGAACACCCAGGATCCTTATCGGATCTGGGTGTCCGAAATCATGTTGCAGCAAACCCAGGTGGCCACGGTTATAGGCTATTACGAGGTCTTTATCGATCGCTTTCCTGATGTAAAACGTCTTGCCGAGGGCTCATTGGACGAGGTCTTGGCATTGTGGAGCGGCTTGGGTTATTACCGCCGAGCCCGGCACTTGCATGCCTGTGCCCGAGCCATCGTCGCCCGCTACCAGGGTGAATTTCCACGCGATGAGAAACAGCTTGAGGCGCTGCCCGGTATCGGTCGATCAACCGCTGCGGCGATCGCAGTGTTTGCGTTTCGGCGGCGTGCTGCGATTCTCGATGGTAATGTCAAACGTGTGCTGGCTCGGGTGTTTGCCTTGGAACTCGACACCCAGAGCAGCCGAGCACTTAAGGTTTTTTGGTCCTTGGCGGAGTCCTTATTACCCCAGGCGGAGGATATGCCAGCCTACACACAGGGCTTGATGGACTTGGGTGCAACGCGTTGTCTGCAAAGACAGCCGGCCTGCGATGCCTGTCCGCTGCAAAGCCTATGCGAGGCAAGATCTCAAGGCAAGCCACGCGCCTTTCCCTTGGCCAAGCCTGCCAAGACATTGCCGCTTCGCTACTGGCTCATGTTCTGGATCAGTGATGGACAGCGGATCTTGTTGTTTCGCCGTCCCGAGCAGGGTATTTGGGCATCCTTGTGGAGTCTACCTGCGCTTGAGGTTCTACCCGAAACATTGACAGCGGCCTTGCATGGCGACCAGACGGCGATTGGCGAACGTAAAGAGAAGGCTGGTGAAGGCGCTAAGCGACCAGCCAGAGCACAAGCCACCAAGCCGTCCCGTGAGACCCTCGAAGAGGGGTTTTCGATCACGCAAACCATGCAAGCGCTTTGGCGGGAGGCAGGCCTGCAGCTTGTTGATCACACGACCTTGCCGGAAGTGATCAATGACATGCTAAAAGCAAGTATAGAGCCCGGGGCCGAGTTCGAACATGTCGCCCAACTCGAACAAAGCTTCACGCATTTTCGCCTTCGTGCGCCTGTGCTGCATATCCGCTTGAACATCGATGCAATATCGATCAAGAGCAGGGTTGGGAGCGAAGCAGGGCCGGAATTTCGGATCGACGACCGTTGCATTGGGCATGCTCAGGCGCTTTGGATTCGACCAGAAGATGCCTTGAGGCTCGGTATTCCGCGCTGCCTGCGCAAGCTTTTTGAAGCGCATCAGCGCTAAAAAGCCCCTTGTTGATCTAAATAATGGAATAAAGAAACAAAGCGGCGCGAACGCGTCTCTTCAAGCCATTGCTGCTTTTGGGCGGGGGGAACCTGAATGAGTTCAATCAGCCGGTTCGTGACCCAATGCCGGTCCTGATAACGTAGCGGGGTTTCAATAACCTTATGAAAAGCATCAGGATGCTGTTGCCTGAGTTGTTGATGCAACTGTTCGAGCAGTTGACTGAGTTTCTCGAACTGGTCATCGTTTGGTTGCATCGATAGATCATCGAAATCGCCCAAGATTTCAACGTCGGCTCGTATCAAGGCATTGGTTTGAACCCAGCGCCTGGCAATACGGAAGCGCCGATCGCCAAGCGCCCGGATGTAAAGCAAACCGGTTTCCGTCTGATCGAAATCTCGGATCAAGGCCAGGGTACCGACTTCGGCGTGTTGGGCGGCCTGGCCGGTTTCTTTACCGTCGATGATCATACAGACGCCGAAGGCTTTAGCTTCACGGGTGCATTCGCGCACGAGATCAAGGTATCTTGGCTCAAAGATTTGAAGCGGTAAAACACCTTCTTCAAAAAGCGGATAGCTAAGCGGGAAAAGGGGAACGTTATTCATTTTCGTCATGATTCATGCTTGCACCAGGCTGCGATGTCGAATGATGGCGCCCAGGTCCGCGAGCCGGTGGCCCAGTTGCTCTACCGTCCAGACCGATCGGTGCTGGCCGCCTGTGCAGCCGATGGCAACCGTGAGGTAGGATCGTTGGTCCTGTGCGTACTCAGGAAGCCAGCGCCGCAACCAGCCTTCGATTGAACTCACCAGCGCCGGTCCTTGTTCGCTTGCTTCAAGATAGTCGGCGACCGCAAGATCGCGTCCGTCGAGCGCCCGAAGATGGTCCTCGTAGTGGGGGTTGGGCAAACAACGCGCATCAAACAGCAAATCGGCGTGCTCGGGAACACCATGTTTAAAGGCGAAGGATTCAAGGCTAAGGGTGATGCTTTTCGCGGTGGCGGCGGCGATATCGCTAATCCATCGACGCAACTGCCGCGGATGAATGCCGGTAGAATCGAGTGTGGCTGCGCCCTGTCTTACCGCCTCGAGCATCGATCTTTCTTTGGCAATAGCCTCGCGTAAGCCCTGTGACGCAAGTTGCTCGCCGCCGGGTGCAAGCGGATGCCGCCTTCTGGTTTCTGAAAACCGCTGAACCAGTTCATGGTCGCGGGCTTCAAGAAAAATCGTTTGTGTTTCGATACCAATATCGGAAAGCGTCCGCAAGACCTCGCGCAGCAATGGCAGGGATGAGGGGCTGCGCGAGTCGATGGCGACGGCAACCCGCTCATGCCCTTCAGCCTGAAGCGATTGACAGACCTCGAGCAGGAACCGCGAGGGCAGATTATCGATACAAAAAAAACCGTTGTCCTCGAGTTCCCGGATGGCAACCGATTTTCCCGAACCGGATAATCCAGTGACCAAGACCAGACGCATGGTTTAAACGCTACCCTCGCCAGTCGAACCAGCTTGTTGCTCCTCGTCCATCAAGGCGCGCTGTCGCTCAAAAAAAACCTTCATGGAATCGATACCGCGGAGACGCAAAATCGTCGAGCGCACGGCAGCTTCGGTCAGCACAGCGAGATTTCTGCCCTCAGCGACGGGTATCACCACTTTGGGAATCTCAATCCCAAGAATCGTCTGAGTGATTGCCTGCAGGGGCAAGCGTTCGTACTCCTGCTCCATGGTGCTGCGTCGCATCAGATGGACGATCAGGCGCAGGCGGATTTTGCGGCGCACTGCTGCTTCGCCGAAGATCGTTCTAATATCGAGAAGACCGAGGCCGCGTACTTCCAGCATATTCTGCAGCAAGACTGGGCACTTGCCCTCAAGCAGCACCGGGGAGATACGGGCAAGCTCAACCGCATCGTCGGCAACAAGCCCATGGCCTCGGCTGATTAATTCCAGGGCGAGTTCGCTCTTGCCAAGCCCGGATTCGCCCTGCAGGAGTACGCCAAGCCCGAGCACATCCATCAAGACGCCATGCACCGTGGTTTGCTCGGCAATGGCTTTGCCAAGGTGCTGGCGGAGCCTTTCGATCACGCGTGCTGCAGGCAGCGGTGATACCCACAGCGGCAGGTCATCGGCATGCGCACGGGAGCGCAATTCCTCAGGTGCCGATAAGCCCTCTGCCATCACGATAGCGGGCGGCCTGCCTTTAAGTAACTCGACGAAAAAGGCCTCACGGCGAATGTCGTCGAGACGCTCGTAGTAGGCGACCTCGTTTGACCCGATCACATGCAATCGATTCGGATGGATAAGGTTCAGGTAGCCCACCATGTCGGCGGGCTCACGCAGGCTATCCAGGAAACATCGGCCAGCACCGCACTCGCCATCAACCCAGGCCAGCGCCAGCGACTCAGCCGTCTCGGTGAACAACTGTTGAATGGTCACCGACATTTTGGTGTAGCCTTTGGCTCAAGCAGCTTGAGGCTGCCAGCCCTGCATGATGCGATGCGCCTCGGCGCGGTCAAGCGCTTGATTGAGCCCGGTTCTGAATTGCTCGTCCGAGAGCATTTCTGCCAATTCCGACAAAAGCTCCAGATGCTCCTGGTTGGCATGTTCGGGGACCAGGAGAAAAAAGACGAGGTTCACCGGTTGTCCATCGGGCGCGTCAAAAGGCAAGGGCTTGGAAAGTCTCACGAAGGCGCCGATTGCCTGTTTAAGCCCCTTGATTCGCCCATGAGGAATCGCAACGCCCGCACCAAGCCCGGTCGATCCAAGCCGCTCGCGCGCAAACAGTGAATCAAAAACCTTGCTGCTTGAAAGGCCGTGGTGGTTTTCGAACATCAAGCCGGTTTGTTCGAAGAGCCTTTTTTTGCTGCTCGCCTCAAGGTTGAGCAACAGGTTTGTTTCGGGAATGAGCTGACTGATTTTGTTCATGCTATTGCATGGCTGATTGACGCCCAAGGCCAACAGCCTGATGGGCATGCCTTTGCTCCTTGTATTTGAGCACCTGACGGTCAAGTTTATCCACGACGAGGTCGATTGCGGCGTAAAGGTCCGCATTCTTACACTCAGCGAAGAGTTCTTTGCCTTTAACGTGCAAATTCACCTCGATTTTTTGCTCAAGTTTATCGACGGACATAAAAACATCGGCATCCACAACCTGGTCAAAGTGTCGGTGAATCCGTTCGAGTTTACCGGTGAGATAGCTGCGCAAGGCTGGTGTAACTTCGACATGATGGCCGTGAATGGACAGATTCATACAAGCTCCTTGGTAGAAAACCGCACTTAGCAATGTCTGCATGAAAACAATACATCAGATTCGTCGTTTGCGGCGCTGCGAGGCAGGTGCAATCTTGAGCGATTCGCGATACTTCGCCACGGTGCGCCTGGCGACTTGGCTGCCCTCGTTTGTTAAGAGTTCGGCAATGCGTGCATCAGAAAGCGGCTTATCGACAGCTTCATCGCCGATCATTGCTCTCACACGGGCGCGTATGGCGGTGCTCGATTGGGCGGTGTCGCCTGCGGATTCTTGGCCGACTTGGGCGGTGAAAAAATACTTGAGCTCAAAGGTCCCTCGGGGAGTCAGCATGTATTTTTGGCTTGTGACCCTTGAGATGGTTGATTCGTGCAGTTCAAGCGCCTCGGCCACCATGCGCATGGCGAGCGGTCGCATGGCAACCTCGCCCACGCTGAAAAAACGCTGTTGGTGGTCGACGATAAAACGGGCAACGCGCAAAATCGTCTCACCGCGTTGCTTGAGATTTTTGACAAGCCATCGCGCCGATTGCACCTGGTCGTTTAAGCCTGGTGCTTCGCTTTTGGGCGATTTGTTTTGTCTGAGCAGTCGGACATAGTGCTCATTGAGTTGAATCTCCGGCATAGCGCCGCGGATCAGAAAAGCTTGCCAACGTTTGCCAACCTGGCGCACATCAACATCGGGCACCACAAAGGGGAGCGGCTCTGCGCCCCTAAAGCCCGCTGCCGGCCTCGGATTCAAGCTCAAGACAAGGCGGTGAGCTTGTTGCAAGGCGATCTCACTGCAGCCAAGCTGACGCCGTAAGCGTATGAAGTCGTGCTTGGCGAGGGTTTCAAGCTGCTCATTGACCAGGCGCAGGGCGAGCAGCTGAACATCACCGGCATCGCGTTGTCGCAATTGGATGCTCAGACATTCGACCGTATCCCGCGCCCCCACGCCGGGCGGGTCGAAGCTTTGCAAAAGTTTGAGCGCAGCGAGCAACTCATCCTCATCGACCTGGGCTTCTTTGGGCAAACCCTCTTGGATTGAGGCGATCGACTCTCGCAACATGCCGTCTTCGTCGAGCGCATCGATCAACCATTGCACAAGCGCCCTGTCGCGCTCAGTCACATGACATGCGAGCAATTGCTGTTTTAAATGATCGCTCAGCAAATCTTCGGTGCTTCGCCAATCGCGATGACGCGCTTCATCATCTGAATCGTTGCGGCTATTTCCCTGCAAGTCCCATGCCGCTTGTTCCCAGGCCTTAGGGTCGTCGGCGGCTGGCGTGTGCTCGCTGCTTGACGACTGCCCCGCATCGTCGGCATGGAGGGCCCGTCCTAAATCGTCAAACGATTCAATGGTTGTGAAGTCCGCTGGCTGGTCAATCGACAAAGCATGGAAGTCTTGTGCCGCTTCGCCGCTCAAGACCAAAGGCTTGGCGTCGAAAGCAAGCGGCTCATCACGAACAGGCAGATGTTCGCCCGTTAAGCCATGCGATGAAGGCTGCAACGTCGACGGATCGTTGATGCGCTCACGGTCCGCGGAGACTGCTTGGTCGAGCTGGTCAGCGGCCTGAAAATCCCCTGATCCGAAGCTGTCGAGGCTTTCATCGGTGCGTTCTAAAAAAGGATTTTCTCTAAGTGCTTGTTCCACTTCATGAGCGAGCTCGAGCGATGACATTTGCAGCATGCGAATCGCCTGTTGCAGCTGCGGTGTCAACGTGAGCTGCTGGGCGATGCGGAACTGTAACGTGGGCTTCATTGGGGAATTTTAGATCGTTATACCGAAGGCCTACATCTTGAAGTGTTCACCAAGGTAGACCTTTCTCACCTGCTCGTTGACAATCAAAGCCTGTGGTCTGCCGTCGGCAAGCACCTTCCCATCGTTTAAAATATAAGCACGATCACAGATGCCTAGTGTTTCTCGAACGTTATGATCGGTAATCAGAACGCCAATCCCGCGATCACGAAGAAAAGAAACAATGCGCTGAATTTCAATCACAGCAATCGGGTCAACGCCTGCAAAGGGTTCGTCAAGTAGCACAAAGCGCGGGGATGTTGCCAGCGCCCGGGCAATTTCCACCCTTCTGCGCTCACCACCGGAAAGTGCGATTGCAGGCTGCCGTCTGATGTGTTCGATTTGTAACTCGCCAAGCAAATGTTCAAGCTGCGCTTGCTGCGCCTCGCGTGAACTTGTTGGGTTGAGTTGTAGCACCGCGAGAATATTTTCTTCAACCGTGAGTTGGCGGAAAACAGAATTTTCCTGAGGCAAGTAGGAAAGCCCCATTTTTGCCCGCCGGTGGATTGGCAGGTGACCGATGGGCAAACCATCCAGGCTGATAAGGCCTTCATCGCTCGCAATCAGTCCGACAAGCATATAAAAACAGGTTGTTTTTCCCGCTCCGTTCGGACCCAGCAGACCGACGACCTCACCGGCTGCAACTTCAAGAGAGACCTTGTCGACGACTTTACGTCGTCTGTAGCTTTTGGTGAGCCCCTGAGCCTGCAATAAGACACCCGAAAGCGCCATCAGGGCTTGCTTTCAGGCTTTGGTTGGATCACGACCCGCACGCGGCCTGACGGGTTTGTCGCCTGCGGGATGGCGCTCGGCGACGCCCCTGAGCGGCTCACCTCATAGCGCTCTTTGCGGCTGTCATAAACAATGAGTTCGCCTTGCATTAAATCGGCTGGTTTCCCTTCGACCACCCGGCGCATTTCGGCTGACTGCTCAAGCCGCAAGGTTTCTTCCCGGGTTGAATAAAAAAGCTTGAGCGCATTGCCTTCAATCATTTCATTGACCGCCTCACGCTTTTGCTTGAAATGAACGGGCTTGCCAAGCGCGGTTGCCGACTGATATCCCGCCTGATCCTCGATGACCTCAAGCTCATCAGCCCTGATTTGCAGTGTGCCTTTGTTAAGAATCACCTTGCCTTGAAACCTGCTGATCCGCCTCGCCTCATCGTGAACAAAATGATCGGCTTCGATCGTCATTGGCTTGAGTCGGTCAGCGCGTTCGGCCCAGAGCGGCGTGCTTAACAAACTCAGGATGATTCCGAAGACCATGGCCCTGATGATGCCTTGTCGCTTCGGTCCGGCCTGCTGCAACGGGTTGTCCTGCCTCATGGCTTTGATCTCGCTGTGATTAAGGGCGACGCTTGCTCGCTTTGTGTCGGCGGGAAAAAGGCTTGCACACTGGCGCCAAGACGCAATTGCTTGTCAGCCTGGTCAAGCACCAGCTGTTTGCCGCTTACCCAATGCTCGCCTCGTTCAATGCGAACTTCATCGGGCATTTCCACGCGCTGCCTGGTGGCGTCGATGAAAGCGCGCTCGCTGCGAATTTGCAGGCTTGTTGCATGCTCCGTTTTCCGGACAATCACCACCGAGCCGCTCAGACTGGCAGTTTCGCCGTCATCGCTGGTGATACCCTCCAGGGCGGAAATTTGGGTGTCGCTTGCGCCGGCACTCAGCCAGATCCTTGGCTGGATCAGCCTAAGTTGTTCACGATCGGGAAGATGGTCGAGGCGGTCAGCGCGCAATTGCATCGAGACCACGCCTTGATGGTTATAGCGCAGCATGTGCACGGTTGTTGCGTAATAGTCGGCCTGCCCTCGTCCCAGCACCGTGGGCTGGGGATCATGACGGCTTGCCAGCGTAAGTGCCAGGTAAGCGCTTGCGCTGGCAACAAGGCACAGACTCAAGAGCAGGCCAAGTTGGGGCCAGCTAAGCCTCAGGCGGAAAACCCGAAATCTTGCCCGCCTAAGCATTTAGACCACGCCCGCCTGAAGCAGATCATGGATGTTGAGTGCACCCACGAGCATGCCTTGATGGTCGGTCACCAGCACCTGGGTAATTCGTTTTGCCTCCATGATCCGCACCGCCTCGCTGGCCAAGGCCTGAGGGCCAAGGCAGGCTGGGCTCGGATGCATCCAATCGACAATGGGTTGACTGAGAAAATCGGTGCCTAACTCCAGCGCGCGTCGCAGATCGCCGTCGGTAAAAATGCCAACCGCGCGCTGTTGTTGATCAACCACGGCGGTCATGCCGAGACGCTTTTTCGTCATCTCGAGCACCGCTGTTTTGGTGTCGGCTTCAATCCGAACCGAGGGGATCGAATCGCCTGTGCGCATCAGATCGCTGACGAGGGTGAGCAATTTCCGGCCGAGTGCGCCCCCGGGATGCGACAAGGCGAACTGCTCAGCATCAAAGCCTCTGGCCTCGAGCAATGTTACGGCGATCGCATCGCCCATGGCCATGGCGGCTGTTGTGCTCGCGGTTGGTGCCAGGTTGAGTGGACAGGCTTCGCGCTCAACCTTGACCAGCAAATGGACATCGGCCTGCTGGGCAAGCGTTGAGTGTGCATCTCCCGTCATCGCGATGAGCGCAGTGCCGCGTCTTCTAAGCAGGGGCAAGATACGCACGATCTCCTCGGTTTGCCCCGAATTAGATAGCGCCAGCACCACATCCTCGTGCGTGACCATGCCTAAATCACCATGACTGGCTTCAGCCGGGTGAAGGAAAAAAGCAGGCGACCCTGTCGAGGCTAAGGTGGCTGCGATTTTATGGGCGACATGCCCTGATTTACCGATCCCGGTGACAATGATTTTGCCCCTGCATTCAAGCATGAGGCTGCAAGCCTTGATGAGTGCAGCGCTTTGCGGACACTGTGCGTCGGCCACCAAACCAGCGGCAAGCGCTTCGAGCGCTTGGGCTTGAATATCAAGGGCCTTGCGCGCCGATGCGATGAGCCTCAGAGGATCGAGTACGGGCTTGGGCATGAAATCCTTGAGCGGGGCCTAGAATAGGGTGATGTCTGAGTATACAAACCCCGGTCTATTTGAGCTTGCGCTCGGCCTCATGCTCGCGGTTACTGCTGCGGTGGTTGGCTTGCGCAAGCTCGGGCAACCTCCCCTGGTGGCCTATCTCTTTGTTGGCGTTTTGCTCGGCCCCTGGTTGTCGCGTGCGCTGGCAAACGACGATGTGGTCCGGCATCTTGGCGAACTCGGGGTCGTGCTATTGATGTTTACCTTGGGGTTGGAGTTTAATCTCGCGAAATTGCGTTCCATGCGGCAGCATGTTTTTGTGCTGGGCGCTTTGCAGGTCGGTTCGACGCTTATCCTGTCGGTGCTGATGCTGATGGTGCTGCCGGCTTGGATGATCACACGCTTGCTGCCCGCAGAGGCAGACTGGAAAACCGGTTTTGTGATCGGTGCGGCACTTGCAATGTCATCGACCGCTTTAATCACCAAGCTCCTGGCCGAGCGGCGAGAACTTGAAAGTGAGCACGGGCGGCGTGCCTTCGGGGTCTTGTTATTCCAGGATCTGGCGGTCATTCCCTTGCTGGTCGTCATCCCTGCCCTTGGCGGCGGCGAGTCGCTGCTCAACGACCTCTTTTTTGCTTTGCTCAAGGCCGCGGTATTGCTTTTTGTGTTGCTCCGCATCGGCCCTTTTGTGATGCGTCGCTGGTTTCGGATGGTGGCAAGACAGCGATCCCATGAACTCTTCACGGTGAATGTCTTGCTCGCCAGTCTCTTTTTTGCATGGCTGACCCATGCCGCTGGTTTGTCAATGGAATTGGGTGCCTTTGTCGCTGGCATGTTGATTGCCGAAACCGAGTTCAAGGTGCAGGTTGAAGACGACATCAAACCCTTCCGTGATCTCTTGCTCGGTTTGTTTTTTGTCACCATCGGGATGAAGCTCGATGTGCGTGAATTGCCGGCGATTTGGCCCGAAGTATTGATGCTGCTGGTGCTGATCATTCCGCTGAAAGCAGTTTTGATCGCTTTTTTGGTTCGGTCGCTCAAGGCGAGTGACGGCATCGCGATTCGGACGGCAGTTTGGCTTGCACAGGCTGGTGAATTTGGCTTTGTGCTGCTCGGTCTGGGTCTTGCCGCAGGCTATTTTCCGGCCTCGACCATGCAGGTAATGCTTGCGGCGATGCTCTTGTCCATGCTCGCCGCGCCGGTGCTGATTCAACGGGCAGACTGGCTTGCGATGCGGCTGTCGCCCCAGGATTGGATGATGCAATCGGTGCGCATGCAGCAAATCGCAAGCAAGGCTTTTGGTCGCAGCGGACATGTGGTGATTTGCGGCTTTGGGCGAAGCGGCCAGAGTCTAGCCCGACTGTTGCGAAGCGAGTCGGTCGCTTATCTTGCGCTGGATACCGATCCTGATCGGGTGCGCATTGCTTCAAAGGCGGGCGAACCGGTGGTCTATGCCGATTCCTCAAAGCGCGAAGCCCTGATGTCAGCGGGTTTGCAACGCGCTGCGGCCTTGGCGATTACTTTTGATGACACCGCGGCTGCCGTGAGGGTTTTGCATCTGGTGCGGCAAATTTCGCCAAAGCTTCCAGTGCTCGTACGAACCGCGCATGAGGCCGATATCGCGCGGCTTCGTGAAGCAGGCGCCACCGAGGTGATTCCTGAGATCATCGAAGGCAGTCTGATGATGGGCTCGCATGTGATGGCTTTGGCCGGTGTCGCGTTGCCGAGGGTCTTTCGAAGGGTTCGCGAAGTCCGTGCCGATCGTTATGAAATGCTGCAGGGGTATTTTGAGGGGGCAGATGATCGTGCTGAAGATTTGATCGAGCACGATTCGGTGATGCTGCGCAGCATCGAGGTGCCCGATGATTCCCCATGGGCCGGGCATGAAGTGTCGAGTTTGATCACTCACAATGATGCACGCTTGATTGCCACCATCCGTCAAGGTCAACGGATCGCAGCCGCAGACCTTGGTGTTTTACAGGCACAGGATCTTCTCATTCTCACGGGCAGCGGCGAAGGTTTGCAGGTGGTTGAGGACCGCTTGCTTGAAGAGCGCCCGAGGATGGTCCATCAATCATCGGCCAAAGCCTCGGGTCGAAATCCGCCCTCATGAACCAGCCGTTGATCTCATTTGATGCTGTCGACTTTGGATATGGCGCGCGCCCCATCCTACAAGACCTTTGTTTTTCGGTCGCCAAGGGTGAGTTGCTGGCCATTATGGGCGGGTCGGGCAGCGGGAAAACAACGATCTTGCGGCTGATCGGCGGCTTGGTTCGTCAGCAAAAGGGGGCCATTAAAGTCCAAGGCTGCAGCTTGGAGAGCCTCGATGGCGAAGCATTAAGGGCCTTGCGCCGAAACATGGGGATGCTGTTTCAGGCGGGCGCGTTGTTTACCGACCTCACGGTGTTTGAAAACGTCGCCTTTCCTCTGCGCGAGCACACCCGTCTTTCTGAGCGCATGATTCGCGACTTGGTACTGATGAAGCTCCACGCGGTGGGCTTGCATGCTGTGGCAGCGCAAATGCCCTCGGAGCTCTCTGGTGGCATGGCAAGACGGGTTGCGTTGGCACGAGCGATTGCCCTGGATCCACCGATTCTGATGTGCGATGAGCCATTTGCAGGGCTCGACCCTATCTCGCTTGGCACGGTGGCCAATCTATTGCGCCGGCTGAGCAAAGCGCTGGGCCTTACCACCTTGCTGGTGACCCACGATGTTGAGGAAAGCCTCGCGATTGCCGATCGTATTATTTTGGTCGGGCAGGGGCGAATCATGGCGATGGGTACCCCACAGGCGATGCGCGAAAGCAGCGATCCCTTCGTGCGTCAATTTATCGACGGGACTGAACAAGGACCGGTGCCTTTCCATGCCCCTGGCCCAAGCCTAGATGCTTTGCTTGCCTTGAACCAACCATGATCGCCAAATGCGTCGTCCACGGCTTGAGGTCGCTCGGCGCTGCTGTGATCGCGTCGCTGAGCTACCTCGGCATGCTTGCGAGCTTCCACGCCCGGCTTGGTTTGCTGTTGGGCGCTGCCTTCGCACGGCCCCGCCTGCTGATGGCCCAGTTGCATTTCGTCGGCAATCGCTCGCTCGCGATCACCTTGGTGTCGGGCTTGTTCGTGGGTTTTGTGCTTGGCTTGCAAGGCTACTACACCCTTAACCGTTACGGGTCAGAAGAGGCGCTTGGCCTGCTGGTTGCGCTTTCCCTGGTCCGTGAACTCGGTCCTGTGGTCGCAGCGCTTTTGTTTGCAGGCCGAGCCGGCACCTCGCTGACCGCAGAAGTTGGTCTGATGAAAGCCGGTGAGCAGCTTGATGCGATTTCGATGATGGGCATTGACCCCTTGCGGCGCATTCTGGCGCCGCGTTTTGCGGCCTCTCTGATTGCCATGCCGCTGCTGGCTGCGTTATTTTCTGCTGTCGGGATTGGTGGCGGCTATTTTGTTGGCGTCGTTCTGATTGGGGTCGACAGCGGTGCATTTTGGTCGCAAATGCAATCCGGGGTCGATGTCATGCATGATGTCGGTAGCGGGGTAATGAAGAGTTTTGTCTTCGGCTGGATTTGTGGTGCGACGGCACTGGCCATGGGATGGCTTGCACGCCCAACGCCTGAGGGGGTTTCTCAGGCAACCACCCGGGCGGTCGTCGCATCATCGTTGACGGTGCTTGGCGCTGATTTCCTGCTCACTGCACTCTTATTTGGACAATAAACGAGGTGTTCATGGCTCAGCAGCAATCGACTGCAAGGCGCGATCTGGCCGTGGGGGTATTTGTGCTGATCGGTTTGTTAGCCCTCTTATTCCTTGCTTTGAAGGTGGGGAATATGGGCGGATTCGCCATCGGACCAAGCTATCAGCTCCGCGCAAAATTCGATAACATTGGCGGTCTAAAGGTTCGCGCGCCGGTCAAAAGCGCCGGCGTGGTGGTGGGGCGGGTGGTCTCGATTCGCTTAGACCCCAAGACCTATCAAGCCGAAGTCATCTTGAGTCTTGATCTGGGCGTTGTTTTTCCCAAAGACAGCTCGGCGCGCATTCTTACGTCCGGCCTGCTCGGCGAACAGTACATCGGTCTTGAAGCCGGCGCGCAGGAGCAAAACCTGGGCGACGGATCAGAAATCAAGATGACGCAGTCAGCGGTTGTACTCGAGTCATTGATCAGCCAATTTTTATATCGTAGCGCTGAACAGGCAGGCAGCTCAGAAAAGTGACCATGCGCGTCCATCTTCGGGGATTGGGTTTTGCACGACGGTATCCGGGACAACAAGCCGTGACACCGGGCCTTAAGTCATGGCTTGTGCTTTTGCTGGTGACGCTGCTTTTTGGCTACAGCCTCAAGGCCCGGGCAGAAAGCCTGATGGCATCAGCTGACACGCTCGATTTGGTCGAGGTACGCCTTGAGCTTGCTCAGCATGATGCCGACCAACAGGGCATCGAACCGGTCTCGTGGTTTCGGCCCGCCGATTCGGCGGCTGTGCTTGCGAGCGATCCCTTTGAGCCGATGAATCGCATGGTATTTGACTTTAATGAGCAACTTGACCGGCAGTTGATTCGTCCCGCGGCAAAGGCTTACATCAAGGCCGTGCCCCGACCGCTACGCGAAGGCTTGAGCAATATGCTCCTGAATCTGGATGATTTGGTGAGCCTGGTGAACCAATTGCTGCAAGGCAAACCTTCCAAAGCAGCCATCAGTCTGGCCCGATTTCTTGTCAACAGCAGCATCGGGGTGATTGGTTTTTTTGATGTTGCGACCGAATCGGGGCTCTACCACGAAACCGAGGATCTCGGCCAAACCTTTGCGGTCTGGGGCGTGCCCAGCGGTCCCTATCTCGTGCTGCCTCTTTTCGGGCCGTCGACCCTTCGAGACGCTACTGCAAGAGTGCTGTTTCAGCCCTTCATACCCCTCAGGCAAATCACACCACTTGAAACGCGTTATGCCTTGATCACCACAGGCTTGCTTTCAGCGCGCGCCGAATTTCTGGAAGCCTCGCAATCGTCTGGTTTGCTTGTGATCGATCGCTACTTGTTTGCCCGTGATGCCTTTTTGCAACGTCGGCGCAACCAAATCTACGATGGTGAGCCACCGGAGTAAATCTCAAGTGCTTTTAGGGGTTCTTGCGGTCAATCGGCCTAAAATCGGGAATTCCTCCGTGCAAACATTAATGAGTTTCCCATGTTTAGATTTTCTCAATCCTTCCTCCCGGGGATCGAGCTTCGATCTTTTTTCTTCCCTCTCGTGTTGATACGGGGTTTTGTTTTTTTCGCCATTGGTTTCTTTTTTCTCGCGCTGCTTAATGTGCCGGCGACGGCGCAAACCCGCCCCGACGAGTTTGTCGGACGTATGAGTAACGAGATTCTGGATAAAGTCCGACAGCAGCGGCAAGAGCTCTTGAATAATCCGCAAAAGCTCAGTGAGTTCGTGAGCCAAGTCGTGATGCCCCATGTGGATTTTGAGCGTATGACCGCCTTGGCAGTCGGGCGCACCTGGCGAAGTGCCACACCTGAACAGCAGCAGCGAATCAGCCTGGAATTTCGCAACCTGCTCACGCGTACCTATGCCGGCGCCTTGCAATCCCTACGGGATCAGAAGATCCGCCTTAAGCCCTTTCGCGGCGACGCTGCTGAAGCCGAGGTGGTTGTGCGCTCTGAAATCGTCGGGTCTCGAGGCGATCCGATCGGGCTTGACTACCGGCTTTATCGGCAAGGCGAAAGCTGGAAAATTTATGACATCAATATTGCCGGCGTCTGGCTTGTCGAGACCTATCGAAATCAGTTTGCCTCAGAAATCAATGCCCGAGGCCTTGATGGCCTGATTGCAACCCTGGCCGATCGCAATCGCTCGCTTGAAGCGCGCAAGCTGTGATCAGCCCGGAGAAAGTCCTGAAGCTACCCTCGCTTTGGGATTTGACGGTGATGCCCAAGGCTTTAAACGATGTCATTCCGGTGCTCGATCGCTTGTTGGTCGACCATGGCTCAGCTGAATCGATCGAGGTTGATCTTTCCGGTGTTGAACGTCTCGACTCTGCCGGATTGGCTGGTCTTATCGAATTGCAAAGGCGTGCCGGCGCTCGGGGCAGCAGGCTTCGCTGGCATGCGATCCCTGAGAATTTGCAAGAGCTTGTTTTGGTTTATGGTCTCTCCGCTTGGTTTGCCGAGGCAAGCCCTGCCAAGCCAGACCTCGCCAAGTCAATCCCCGCCAACCCAAACCCTTCCGAGCCAAACGAGCATGGCGGGCAGTGCGGATTAGCATGACAGGCGTCGAGACATAGCATGCAGGCATCGAGGCATAGCATGGCAGGCACCGAGGCTTCCCAACGAAGCCAGCACCCGGCCATCCGCGTGAAAGGGCTTGCAAAGTCCTATGGCGCTTTGCGTGCGCTCGATGGCATTGATCTTTGCGTTGAGCAAGGCGAGTTTTTTGGGCTTCTCGGTCCGAACGGTGCAGGTAAAACCTCGCTGATTTCGATCATTGCCGGTCTGAATAAGCCAAGCCAGGGATCGGTTGAGGTTATGGGCGTCGATGTGCTTGCTGACCCCGAAAAGGCTCGCCGGCAGCTTGGCGTGGTGCCGCAGGAGCTTGTGTTCGATCCCTTTTTTACGGTTCGCGAAACACTCGAACTCACGGCAGGCTATTACGGTGTCGAGCCCAATAGCGACTGGATCGATCAACTGCTGCATCATCTCGACTTAAGCCAAAAGGCATCGGCAAACATGCGTGCGCTATCGGGTGGTATGAAGCGCCGGGTGCTGGTCGGGCAGGCCCTGGTCCATCGTCCTTCGGTCATCGTGCTTGATGAACCGACAGCCGGGGTTGATGTGGAACTGCGGCAAAGTCTTTGGCGATTCATCGGGCAACTCAATCAGCAAGGGCACACGATTGTGCTCACCACGCACTATCTCGAGGAGGCGCAAGCGATGTGTGGCCGTATCGCGATGCTGAAGCAGGGGCGTGTGGTGGCGCTCGATCAAACCGCCAAGTTACTTTCTCGCTATGAAGGTGGCGTGCTGCTTGTGCGTTACAGCGACGAAGGTACCGAGCGATTGCGCTTTAAGCACTATCTTGACTTGGAGCCGATGATGGCTGCGATTCGGCTCAGCGGCCGGTCAATCGAAAGCCTGCAGATTGAGGGTAGCAGCCTGGAAGATGTTTTCTTGGACATCATGCAAGAATCGGGGTCTGCGGCCTCAGCGACTCAAACTCTTTAGCGACGGAAAACCTATGCTTTCACCTGAAACATTGCGCGGCTACATCGAGGCAGGTCTTGCTTGTGATGAGCTGGAGGTAAGTGGCGATGGGCATCACTTTGAAGCCCGGATCGTATGCAAGGCATTTGAAGGCAAGCGATTGATTGCCCGCCATCAAATGGTTTACGCGGTGCTCGGCGACCGGATGCGAGCGGAAATCCACGCCCTGTCGATGAAAACCCTCACCCCGGCGGAAGCTGCCGAATCCCGCGAGCATTGAGGACGCCATGGACCGTTTCGCAATTCATGGCGGGCATCGACTCGAGGGGAGCATCGAAGTATCAGGTGCAAAAAACGCAGCGCTTCCCATTCTTGCCGCCTGTTTGCTGAGCGCTGAGCCCTTTGAACTATCCAATGTGCCTCAATTGCAGGACATCCGCACCATGCAGAGGCTACTGGCCGGCATGGGCGTGAAACTTGTTCGCGATGGCCACAGCATGCAGGTTCAAGCCGACGCCGTAAACTCGGTGGAGGCACCCTATGAACTCGTGAAGACGATGCGCGCCAGCATCCTGGTGCTGGGGCCGCTGCTTGCGCGCTTTGGCGAAGCCAAAGTGTCCTTGCCGGGAGGCTGCGCCATCGGCCAGCGTCCGGTGGATCAGCATGTCAAGGGCATGCAAGCAATGGGCGCCGAGATCCGTATCGAACACGGTTATCTCAACGCCAGGGCCAAGCGTTTGCACGGGGCTCGAATCGTGACCGATATGGTCACAGTCACAGGCACCGAGAATTTAATGATGGCAGCGGTGCTCGCAAAGGGCACGACACAGATTGAAAATGCTGCGCGTGAGCCCGAGGTGGTTGATCTTGCTCAGATGCTGGTTCGAATGGGTGCCAAGATCGACGGGATTGGAACCGACCGTTTGACGATCGAGGGCGTGGAGGAACTGCAGGGAACGCGCTACAAGGTGATGCCGGACCGGATTGAGGCAGGTACATTTCTCTGTGCGGTCGCTGCCTGCGGGGGTCGTGTTCGCCTGGAATCAGCGCAACCGGCAAGCATGGACGCGAGTCTTGAAAAGCTGCGCGATGCCGGCGCAAGGATTCGATGCGGTGATGACTGGATCGACATGGAAATGCCCGCAAGGCCCCGTCCGGTTAATTTGCGCACCGCGCCTTATCCGGGTTTTGCCACCGATATGCAAGCCCAATTCATGGCGCTTAATGCGCTTGCTGACGGCACCTCGGTGATTCACGAAACCATTTTTGAGAATCGCTTCATGCATGTCCAAGAGCTCAATCGCCTTGGAGCCGACATTCAAATCGAGGGTAATACCGCGATTGTGAAAGGGGTGCCGGCCTTATCGGGCGCCAATGTGATGGCTACCGATCTCCGGGCATCGGCCAGTCTCGTGATCGCGGGTTTGGTTGCACGCGGCAGGACCACGATTGAGCGAATCTACCACCTCGATCGGGGTTACGAAGCCATGGAGCGAAAGCTGCAAACCCTGGGGGCCCAACTTGAGCGCTTGAAGTAGGGCAATCGACAAAATCTGCCCCAAACAGACTGCCAAAACCCGACATGCCCGATGAACTGCGCAAGTAGCCATGACTAAGTCCAGCCAGCAACTCACCTTGGCCCTCTCGAAGGGCCGCATGCTTGAGGAAACCACGCCCTTGTTGGCTCAGGCAGGCGTGAGGGTCGATCCCAGCGAGCTTGCATCGCGCAAATTGATCATCCCGACCAGTGATCCCGATTTGCGATTGCTCATTGTTCGCGCAAGCGATGTGCCTACTTATGTGGCTTATGGCGCAGCCGATATGGGGGTTGCGGGCCACGATGTCTTGCTCGAATACGGCAGCCAAGGGCTTTATCAGCCGATTGACCTGGGCATTGGCCGATGCCGGATGTGTGTGGCTGTGCCTGCCGGTTTTGACTACCAACACGCGGTGCGCCGAGGCGCCAGATTGCGGGTTGCAAGCAAATACACCGAGACCGCGCGCAGTCATTTCGCCGCAAAAGGTGTGCATGTTGACCTGATCAAACTTTATGGGTCGATGGAACTTGCGCCGCTCGTGGGTTTGGCTGACGCCATTGTCGATCTCGTCAGCACGGGAAGCACCCTGCGGGCCAATCATTTGGTCGAAGTCGAGGAGATTTGCGAGATTTCCTCCCGCCTGATCGTGAATCAGGCCGCATTGAAAACCCGTGGTGCAAGGATTGCCCCTTATCTGAAGGCTTTTGAAACCCGATGAGTCAACCGAGCTTGCAAGCGCTGGCTGTTAACCGTCTCAACACTGCAGATGCGAATTTCGAGCAGCGCTTTGCCGCTTTGCTTGCTTGGGAAGACGCAAAAGACCAGGCGGTTGAAGCGGCTGTTTCAGCGATTATTCAGGCCGTCCGCAAGGAAGGCGATACGGCTGTTTTGCGTTATACCGAGCGCTTTGACCGCTTGCGAGCGGATCGGCTTGCCGATCTGGAGATTCCTTTAAGCGTTTGCCATCAGGCGCTCGCCGATTTGCCAGCCGATCAGGCCTATGCCCTTGAGGCGGCTCATCAGCGTATTAAAAGCTTTCACGAAAAGCAGTTGAGCCCGAGCTGGAGTTATCTCGACGAACACGGCAGTCGTTTCGGTCAAATGGTCACAGCGCTTGACCGCGTCGGCTTATACGTTCCGGGCGGCAAGGCTGCCTATCCTTCGTCAGTGCTGATGAACGCCGTACCTGCCAAGGTTGCGGGCGTTGGCGAATTGCTCATGGTGGTCCCAACCCCCGATGGACAGCGTAACGCCTTGGTGCTTGCCGCTGCCGCGCTCGCTCAGGCCGATCGGGTCTTCACCATTGGCGGGGCACAAGCGATTGCGGCTTTGGCTTACGGCACCGAGACGATCACGGCAGTAGACAAGATCACAGGCCCCGGCAATGCCTACGTGGCTGAAGCCAAGCGACGGGTGTTTGGCAAAGTGGGGATCGACATGATTGCGGGCCCCTCGGAAATTCTGGTGCTCTGCGATGGCCAGCAAGTCGACCCCGACTGGGTGGCGATGGATTTGTTTTCCCAGGCCGAACACGATGAACTTGCGCAGGCGATTTTGCTCTGTCCGGACGCCGATTTCATCGAGCGTGTTCATCAGTCGCTGAGCAAACTCGTGCTGAGCTTACCGCGGCGCGCGGTGATCGAACGATCGATGGCCGATCGCGGCATGCTGGTTAAGGTACGCGATATGCAAGAGGCTTGCGAGCTTGCTAATCAGGTTGCCGCCGAACACCTTGAAATCATCGCTCAAAACCCTGAGCTTTGGGCGGGGCAAATTCGTCATGCTGGCGCCTTGTTTCTTGGCCCTTGGGCCTCGGAGTCCCTGGGCGATTACTGTGCCGGGCCGAACCATGTCTTACCGACCATGAGGACCGCTCGCTTTTCCTCACCGCTTGGTGTGTATGATTTTCAAAAGCGATCAAGCCTGATTCAGATGAGCGAACAAGGCGCCAAAGCACTCGGGCCCCTGGCGCGTTGTCTGGCCCAAGCCGAAGGGCTGCAAGCTCATGCCGCTTCGGCGGCAATGAGGCTGTGAAGTGCGCCAAGCAGCGCAGCGCACTGATCTTCGGTGCCGATGCTGATTCTTAAAAATTGATCGATCCCGGGTTTGGCGAAATGTCTGACCAGGATTTTTTCCTGGCGCAGACTTTGCGCAAGTCCGCCGGCATCATGTGCTGGGTGGCGAACGAATAAGAAATTCGCCTTGGATTCGAGGACGACAAAACCAAGGCTTCGTAGCGAATCGCTGAGCGCTTCGCGATTGTTAATCACGCGTGCACGGTTGGACTCAAACCAGGTTTCGTCCTCGATTGCCGCGATCGCACCGGCCATGGCCAGCCGATCAACGGTATAAGAATTAAAGCTATTTTTGACCCGCTCAAGCGCCTCGATCAGATCCGCCGAGGCAAAGGAAAAGCCCACCCGAAGGCCTGCCAGCGCTCTGGATTTTGACAGGGTTTGCACCACCATGAGATTGTCAACCTGGTCGATGAAGCCAACACAGGACATCGCACCAAAATCGACATAGGCCTCGTCCACCACAACCAGGCGCTCGGGATGTTGGCGGGCATGTGCAAGTATCGTTTCGGCGGCAAGGGCAATCCCGGTTGGCGCATTAGGGTTGGGCAGAATCAGGCTACCGGCTTCAGGGTCTACCTTAGAGAGGTCGATTGAAAAATCGTCTGACAGCCCGAAGGGCTTACTTTCAACACCAAAAAGCTGACAGTAAACTGGATAAAAACTATAACTTATCGCCGGGTAGGAGCAACCGCCTGCCTGTCCCATCAAGGCTTGAAACAAGAAGGCGAGCACCTCGTCGGAGCCATTGCCAATAAAGACCTGTTCAGGTTTTAAGCCATGTCTGTTGGCGAGCGTAAGCTTCAGCGCAGTGCCTGATGGATCCGGGTAGAGCCTCAACGAATCATCCAAAGCGCGACGCATGGCATCGATTGCCTTGGCCGATGGGGGGTAAGGATTCTCATTGGTGTTGAGTTTTATCAAGCCTTCAAGACGCGGCTGCTCGCCGGGCACATAGGGGGTCAAAGCCGATAAAAAGGGGTTCCAGAAGCGCTTCATGCTTGCGAATGTATCATTGTGTCTATGCGCAAAGCTGAGATTGCCCGCAACACGGCAGAGACCCAAATTATTGTCGCCCTAAACCTTGATGGTCGGGGCGAGCATGCTTTCGAAACAGGGCTGCCCTTTCTTGATCATATGCTCGACCAAATCGCCAGGCACGGCCTGATCGATCTGATGGTCCAGGCCAAGGGGGATTTGCATATCGACGCCCACCACACGGTCGAAGATATCGGCATCACCATGGGACAGGCCTTTGCGCGGGCCATCGGCGACAAAGCCGGCATTTGGCGTTACGGCCACGCCTATGTGCCACTCGATGAAGCCCTGTCGCGGGTTGTCGTGGATCTTTCGGGAAGACCGGGTCTTGAGTTCCACTGCAAGTTTGTGCGCGGCATGGTCGGCAGCTTTGACCTTGATCTCGTGCACGAGTTTTTCCAGGGTTTTGTGAACCATGCACTTGTCACGCTTCACATCGACAATTTGCGCGGTGAGAATGCCCATCACCAATGCGAGACGATTTTTAAGGCCTTCGGACGTGCCCTGCGCATGGCCGTCAGCCACGACGATCGAAGCTTGGGACGCATACCGTCGACCAAGGAAGTGCTCTAGTCCAAGCCATTGCGCTCGCCCCCAGATGCCAGGACCGTCTCTTCGCTGAAAGCCTTATGAAGCACATCGTGGTTGTCGATTACGGCATGGGCAATTTGCGCTCGGTTGCCAAAGCGCTCGAACATGTGGCGCCAACGCATCGCATCATCGTCAGTGATGAGGCCCAGGCGATCGATCGCTGCGATCGGCTCGTCCTGCCGGGGCAAGGTGCCATGCCCGACTGCATGCGCAAACTCAGAGCATCCGGCTTGCTCGATAGCTTGCTCAGGGCTGCTGAAACAAAGCCTTTGCTCGGCGTCTGTATTGGCGAGCAAATGCTTTTCGAGCACAGCGAAGAGGGTCCGAGTGAGGGGCTTGGGCTCTTGCCGGGTGCCGTCTTGCGTTTTGATCAAGCCTCAAGGTTGAAGATTCCGCACATGGGCTGGAATCGTGTCTGGCCAAGCGAAGGCTTTGTGGGGCATCCGCTGTGGCAAGGGATCGATCAGGGCAGCTTTTTTTATTTTGTCCATAGTTACTATGTCCAAGCGTCTGATTCTTCCCACATTGCCGCATCGACAGAATATGGCATTCGCTTTACCTCAGCGGTTTCACGCCATAATATTTTTGCGACCCAGTTTCATCCGGAAAAAAGCGCATCGACGGGCTTGCGCCTTTACGATAATTTTGTTCGCTGGGACCCCTGACTTTTTCTCCAAACGACTATGTTGCTGATACCTGCCATCGACCTTAAGGACGGTCGTTGCGTGCGCTTGCGTCAAGGCGATATGAACGACGCAACCGTGTTTTCCAACGACCCGGCCGCCATGGCCCTACACTGGATTGATGCTGGCGCCGAGCGCTTGCATCTGGTCGACTTGAACGGGGCGATCGCCGGTAAGCCGATCAACGAAGCGGCGATCCGAAGTATTGTGCGAGCGGTCGACGATCAGATCCCGATTCAACTCGGTGGTGGTATACGCGATCTCGACACCATTGAGCGTTATGTCGACGGCGGGATCAGTTATGTGATCATCGGCACCGCAGCGGTCAAAAATCCTGGTTTTTTGCGCGACGCATGCGGCGCTTTTCCCGGTCAAGTGATGGTTGGGCTCGATGCCAAAGACGGCAAGATTGCCACCGACGGCTGGAGCAAGCTGACCGGCCATGACGTGCTTGATTTAGCTCAAAAATTTGAAGACTACGGGGTGGAAGGCATTATCTATACCGATATAGGCCGCGATGGCATGCTTGGCGGGGTCAACATCGAAGCCACGTTGCGCCTTGCACAAGCGGTCGACATGGAGGTTTTCGCCTCCGGAGGCATCGGCAGTCTCGAAGACATCGAAGCGCTCTTTGACGCTGCAGCCGATCGGGTTGCCGGCGTCATTTTGGGTCGCGCCATTTACGAATCGGCGGTTGACTTAAAGCAGGCGATCGAACGGATTGCCGCACGTGGTCAGGACGCTTCATGACCCTCTGCCGACGTCGATGCTAACGCGTCGGATTATCCCCTGCCTTGATGTGACCGCGGGTCGGGTGGTTAAGGGCGTTAATTTTGTGCAGCTTCGGGATGCCGGTGATCCTGTGGAAATCGCGCGTCGCTACGATGAACAAGGCGCCGATGAACTCACCTTTCTTGATATCACCGCTTCAAGTGACGAACGAAGCATGATGTTGCATGTGATTGAATCGGTGGCCGAGCAGGTGTTTATTCCGCTCACGGTCGGTGGCGGGGTGCGTAGCGTTGCCGATGTGCGCAGCTTGCTCAATGCTGGGGCGGACAAGGTGTCCATCAATTCAGCCGCGCTTGCAAATCCCGATCTGATCAATGAGGCAAGCGGTTTTTTCGGTTCGCAGGCGATTGTGGTGGCTATCGACGCGCGGGCGAAGGCGCAATCCTGGGAGGTTTACTCCCATGGCGGCCGAAAGCCCATGGGGCGTGATGTCGTCGCTTGGGCGCAAGAAGTCGCTTATCGGGGGGCAGGCGAAATCTTGCTCACTTCCATGGACCGTGATGGCACCCGCGAGGGTTTTGATCTTGCGCTCACCCGCGCGGTATCAGAGGCCGTATCGATCCCGGTGATCGCTTCAGGCGGCGTAGGTTGCCTGCAAGACCTTGCCGATGGGGTTATTGATGGACGCGCAGACGCAGTCTTGGCCGCTTCGATTTTCCATTTCGGCGAGGCGAGCATTGCGCAGGCGAAATCGCATATGGCAGCTTGCGGCATACCCATGCGCTTAGACTGCTATTCATGTTGAATCATCCCATGCACAGTGAGTTGCCAAGCCAAAGCGCTGATCATCTTGAGCAGGCATGGTTTGCGCAGTTGCGTTTTGGCGAACAGGGACTGCTTGCTGCGATTGCCCAGGATGTTCATACCGGTCGGGTGCTGATGCTCGCTTGGATGAACGAGGACGCACTTCGCGAAACCCTGACCACTGGCTATGCTTGTTATTGGTCGCGCAGCCGGGGTCGGCTGTGGCGAAAAGGCGAGGCATCGGGCCACCGGCAAAAGCTGCACCGCCTGCAACTCGATTGCGATGGTGATGCGTTGTTGCTTCAAGTCGAGCAAACCGGGGTCGCCTGCCACACCGGCCGAATGTCATGCTTTTTTTACCAATGGGATGGCGCAGGATGGCAGATCGCCGAGGATGTTGTGGTGGACCCCGAGAAGGTCTACCGATGAAACAGGGTCGATCATGACGAGCTCCGACGATTCACTCAAACGTTTGGCCTCAGTCATTGCCCAGAGGCGCCATGCCGATCCGAGTCAGTCCTACGTGGCGCGATTGCTGGGCAAGGGCGAGGATGGCATCTTGAAGAAGATCGGCGAAGAGGCAACCGAATGCGTGATGGCTGCCAAAGACGGCGATCGTCATCGGATCGTGGCCGAATGTGCAGATCTGTGGTTTCATTGTCTTGTCATGCTTGAACATTACGGTCTGGGTCCCCAGGATGTCATCGCCGAGCTGGAGCGTCGAGAAGGCATCTCAGGGCTCGATGAAAAAGCGGCACGCAAAGCAGGTGCCCGCGATTTGCAGGGAGCGCCTTGAAATGAGCGACACAAAACACTGTATTTTTTGCCGCATCGTCGCTGGCGAGATCCCCAGCAAGAAAATTTATGAAGACGAGGTGATGCTCGCTTTCCATGACATCAATCCGGCTGCACCGATACACTTTTTGATGATCCCCAAGAAGCACCTCGTCAACCTTTATGACGCCGACATCAGGGAACAGGCCTTGCTTGGAAAAATGCTCGGTATGGCAGGGCAGCTGGCCCGAGAGCAGGGTTGCGACGACGGCTTTCGCGTGGTAATCAACAATGGCCGTGTGGGAAGACAGGAGGTGTATCATCTTCACATCCACGTTATGGGCGGTCCCGAGCCTTTAGGCTCTCGTGGCCCCGCGCCCTTGAAGGAGTAGATATGGGCTCGTTTAGCATTTGGCACTGGCTGATCGTCTTGGTGATCATCCTCTTGGTTTTTGGGACGAAAAAACTTCGCAACCTCGGTTCAGACCTTGGCGGTGCCGTCAAGGGCTTCAAGGATGGCATCAAAGATGGTGCAAACCCAGGGGCTGGCGAGCCTGCTGGCACGGCTTCTGCCTCGGCGGTCGGCCCATCGCCAGCGCAAGCGGCGCCATTGACGCAGCAAGCAGCGGCCAAGACCATTGATGTGGATGTGAAAGAGCGCCACTGAGTTCGCGTCGCATGCGCATGGCAAGGCTACAAGCTTTGCCATAATGAACCCTGGTTCGGCCCTTGCCCCCCGCCACCTGACGCCTTTCGCCCGCCATGTTCGATATCGGATTAAGCGAAATGCTCATGATCGCGGTGATTGCGCTCGTGGTGCTCGGGCCTGAGCGTTTGCCGAGGGTGGCCCGCCAAGTGGGGCAATGGACCGGAAAACTTCAACGCTATGTGACCGAGGTTAAAAGCGACATCAATCGTCAAATGGAGCTCGAGGAGTTGCGACGCCTCAAGACCCAGGTGCAAGATGCTGCCCAGTCCATTGAATCGAGCGTCCAGGAGGCCGTGAGCGGGGCCCAGTCTGAATTGCAGTCAATCGGCGCCGAGGTGGGTCTGAATGAGGCGCCCACGGACTGGGATGCTGTTTATGCGGTGCGTCGCGCGCGCGACCGTATCAAAGACCGTCGAATCGAACGTGAGAAACTGCTCGGACGAAAAAGACCACGGCGCAACGTTTATCGTTAAGCATGCAAGAAGAAAGTTTCATGTCTCACCTTACCGAGTTGCGCGACCGCGTGGTCCGCGCGCTCCTGGTGGTGGTTGTCTTCTTCGGCGTGAGCTTTTATTTTGCCCCGCAAATCATGGAGTTCCTGGCCAGACCACTCACTGAAGCGCTGCCGCCAGGTTCGAAGGCGATTTTTATTGATCAGGCTGGTGCCTTTTTCACGCTCACAAAAATCGCATTTCTGACCGCCTTGCTGATTTCGCTGCCGGTTGTTTTGTACCAGGCCTGGGCTTTTGTCGCTCCCGGTCTCTACGAGCACGAAAAGCGCTTTGTGATGCCCCTCATCCTGTCAAGCGTTTTCTTTCTGATCGTTGGCATTGGCTTTGCCTATATTTTCGTGCTGCCCGCAGCTTATAAATTTTTCTTTTCGTTCACCCAACAAACAGGGGCAGAAACCTTGCAGGACTTGCAAAAGTACTGGGATTTCACCCTGGCGATTTTTTTTGGATTTGGCCTAACCTTCGAGGTCCCCGTCGTACAAATGCTGTTGGTGAAACTAGGCATTGTTACCACCGAGCAATTGCGCGAGGCGCGTCGCTATGTGATCGTTGGCGCTTTTGTGGTTGCTGCCGTGTTAACGCCGCCCGATGTATTGTCCCAATTCATGCTTGCCGTGCCTTTGCTTCTGCTCTACGAGCTTGGCATTTTTCTTTCTGGCTTTGTGACCGCAAGAAGCCGGGCACCTTCGGATAGCGAAGCGGCTAAGGCGGGCGATGTGTCGTAAGCGCCCTGGATGGTCAAAACCCTCCGAGGAACAACAAAACCCTCCGAGGAACAACAAAACCCGCGTGTGACCCTTGGCCTCAGCCAAGGCAGATCAAGCTTTGCTTTAACGCTCGCCACGCCCCGGCCTTGGCCTTTTGCCAACCTGGACTTTCAGGCTGACCTCCTTGCCCTCGCGCAGAAATTTCAGTTCGGCCTGAGCCCCGGGCTTGAGCTGTGAAATCAAGTTGAGCATCCCTGCCGTATTCCTGACGGTTTGGCCGTCGACCTCGAGCAAAATATCGCCAACTTTGACGCCGGCTTTCTCGGCCGGCCCGCTGCGCAGCAAACCGGCAATAATCGCACCTTCGCGACGGGGTAATTTGAAGGCCTCAGCCATTTCAGGGGTGATGTCTTGGGGCTCAACGCCGATATAGCCCCTCGTGACCGATCCTGTTGCAACAATCTGGTCGACGACATTTCGCACCGTGCTCACGGGAATCGCAAAACCGATGCCAAGCGAGCCACCTGTGCGCGAGTAAATGGCGGTGTTGATACCCAGCAAGCGTCCGTCGGCATCGACCAAGGGTCCGCCGCTATTGCCAGGGTTAATCGCAGCGTCGGTTTGAATAAAGTTTTCGAAGGTGTTGATGCCGAGTTGGTTGCGGCCAAGCGCGCTGATAATCCCCATCGTCACGGTCTGCCCGACCCCGAAGGGATTGCCGATCGCCAAAACGGGATCTCCAACCCTTGCGTCATCCGCGTTGCCCACTGATATTGGCTTGAGTTCGCTTAAGGACACGCGCAACACAGCCAGATCGGTCTCCGGATCACCGCCAACGATTTTTGCCTTGGCTCGCCGCCCGTCGGGGGCAATAACTTCAATATCTTCAGCGGCGTCGATCACATGGTGGTTGGTCACGATCAGACCGTCGGCGGCAAGCACAACCCCGCTTCCCAGGCCACCGCCTGGTTCGGCACGCCCTTCAGGCCCGAAAAACCGGCGAAACATCGGATCATTGAGCAGCGGGTGGTTTGAAGGCAGTCGCACCCGGCTTGTCGCTTGAATGCTGACCACCGAAGGCATTGCCTGTTCCGCCGCAAGTCGGTATGACACAATGCTCTGGTTGGCCGTTGGGGTGCTCGTCGAGGAAGAAGGCTCTTTTTTGGACGCCCCCGACTCGGAGGCCGCCGGGCGAGTCTCAGCGCTCTTGCCGAGCCATTCAGGGCGCAAGGTTGAGATCACAAAAAAGCCCGCGACCAGCACGGTGACAGTTTGCGCAAACAATAACCAGAGTCGATGCATATGGAAGGAATCGCGAGAGATCAGTTGGCCGTCTATTTGAATGATTGGCTTGAGATCGACCGTTTTAAGGATTATTCCCCAAATGGCTTACAGGTGGAAGGTAAAGCACACATTCGTCGCCTCGCTGTTGCGGTCACAGCCACGCGGGAGGTGATCGAGAAGGCGGCAGACTGGGGTGCTGACGCACTCATTGTGCATCATGGCTGGTTTTGGAGAGGCGAGGACCCGCGTCTTGTGGGTTATCGGCAAAAGCGCCTGCGTGCCCTGCTTGTGGCGGAAATCAATTTATTCGCTTTCCACTTGCCTTTGGATGTCCACCAAGAAGTGGGCAACAATGTTTGTCTTGGCCGCGTGATGGGATGGCCAAGCCCCGCCTTGCTCGGCGAGCAGCAATTGATCGCCAGGGCAGACTTACCCGAAGCGGTCAGCGCTGAGGCTTTACAGCAACAGCTCGCGTTTCACCTGGAGCGCCCGGTGCTTGCCGTCGGCGCGGTTGACCGTCCGATTCAACGACTCGCTTGGTGTACCGGCGCCGCGCAAGACATGATTCAGGCAGCCGCTGATTTGGGCGCTGATGCCTTTGTCAGCGGGGAAATCTCCGAGAGAAGCACTTACATGGCCCGGGAAATAGGCATCACTTATTTCGCGGCAGGCCACTACGCCACCGAACGTTTCGGTGTCCAAGCGCTTGGCAAACATTTACAAGCACGATTTCCGTTGCAGTCCCGCTTCATTGAGGACCCCAATCCAGCCTAGTGCGTGGAAGCTTCTGCGATGTTGAAGTAGAATGCGCGCACTGGTTCAGAACGGTTGATCACAGCTATGAGCGAAAACAGCAATCCGAGTGACGGATCCCGACGCACCGCGCTGGCCCTAACCGCAGCCGCTGGCGCGGTCGGTGGCGCGGCAGTGGCCTTGCCCTTTGTTATGACGTTCCAACCCTCCGAGCGCGCAAAAGCGGCAGGGGCCCCTGTTGAGGTCGATATTGGCGATCTCAAGCCTGGGGAACTTAGACGTGTTGAATGGCGTGGTAAACCCGTTTGGGTGCTACGGCGCACGCCCGAAATGCTTGAAACCCTGAAAGTCACCTCGCCAAAGCTTGCCGATCCCGATTCAAAACGCAAGGACTATCCGACGCCGACTTGGGCCCAAAATGAACATCGGTCCTTAAAGCCCGAATATTTGGTGGTTGTTGGTATTTGCAGCCATCTCGGTTGCTCTCCCAGTGACAAGTTTGCCGCAGGCCCTCAGCCCTCCTTGCCCGATGACTGGCCTGGCGGCTGGCTCTGTCCCTGTCATGGCTCGACCTTTGATTATTCGGGCCGGGTTTATAAAAACATGCCGGCGCCCGACAACCTCGAGGTGCCACCTTATAAGTATCTGACCGACACCCGTTTGCTGATTGGAGAATCGGACGCGGCTTGATCAGCTGGCCGGATAAATCGTTTGCTCGAAGGTTTGACGCACTCATCGGGGTGCGCAGCCAACAAATGCCCCGGATCGCTGCATAGGCTTCGGCGTTAAGCCTCGTAACGGGTTTTAATGCGATGTAGCAAACCGCTGCGATGTCGCAGTAGTCTGAATAAGTCGTAACGCGCAACACACTGAGGAGTACCGCATGGCAAAGGACAGGCAAGTTGAAACCACCGGCGTGATGGGATGGATCGACGCTCGCTTTCCCCTCACGCCGATGATCAAAGATCATCTGACCGAGTATTACGCACCCAAGAACTTCAACTTTTGGTACTTTTTCGGTTCGCTGGCGTTACTGGTTTTGGTGATCCAGATTCTCACGGGGATTTTCCTGGTGATGAACTACAAACCAGACGGTGCGACCGCATTTGGTTCGGTGGAGTACATCATGCGCGATGTACCTTATGGCTGGTTGGTTCGCTATATGCACTCAACCGGCGCCTCGGCCTTTTTCGTGGTGGTTTATTTGCACATGTTCCGCGGTTTGATTTACGGCTCCTACCGCAAGCCACGCGAGTTACTGTGGATTTTCGGTTGCGCGATCTTTTTATGTCTGATGGCCGAAGCCTTTATGGGCTACCTGCTCCCTTGGGGGCAGATGTCCTACTGGGGTGCACAGGTGATCGTGAATCTCTTTTCAGCGATTCCTTTTATCGGACCCGATCTCTCCCTGTTGATCCGCGGTGACTATGTGGTGAGTGACGCCACGCTCAACCGCTTTTTCTCCTTCCACGTGATTGCGATTCCCTTGGTCTTACTCGGTTTGGTCGCAGCGCATATTTTGGCCCTGCATGAAGTGGGCTCCAATAACCCCGATGGGATTGAGATCAAGGCCAAGAAAGACGCGCTTGGCAGGCCGCTTGATGGCATACCGTTTCACCCCTACTACACGGTGCATGACATCATGGGTGTGGCTGGCTTCTTGCTGGTTTTCTCAGCGGTGGTGTTTTTCGCCCCGGAAATGGGCGGCTACTTTCTGGAATACAACAACTTTATCCCGGCTGACCCTTTAAAGACACCGCCGCATATTGCGCCTGTGTGGTACTTCACGCCCTTTTATTCGGTCTTGCGTGCAACCACCGAAGACTTTTTGCTTTACTGGATGATCCCCTTTCTGATTTTCTACGCTTTCTTGGTGTTCACCACGGTGCGCGGTGCCCGAACAAAGATCCTCAATCTGGCCGGCGTGCTCGCATTGATCGGTGGCTTTTTCATCATTGATGCCAAGTTCTGGGGTGTGGTGGCCATGGGTGCCTCGGTGCTGATTTTGGCGGGCTTACCCTGGCTTGATCAAAGTCCAGCGCGCTCGATCCGCTATCGCCCCGATTGGCACAAATATGTCTACGCGGTCTTTATCATCGCTTTTGTGATTCTTGGCTACTTCGGCGTTCAGCCCCCCTCACCGATCGCTAATTTGATCGCCAAGGTTTGCACCTTGATCTACTTTGCCTTTTTTGTGTTGATGCCCTGGTGGAGCACCATGGGTCAACCCAAACCAGTGCCAGATCGCGTGGTCTTTGAAGCGCATTAATCCCGGGTTGAGATCGTCATCATGAATATCTTTATGCGACTTGCTGCCAGACTTGCCTTCGGAGCCCTTGTGCTCACGCAGACACCGGTGCATGCAGCCGGTTCTGACTTTCCGCTCGACCGTTTTCCGACCAGCAAACTGACCGAACAAGCGGCCTTGCAAGAGGGGGCCAAGCTTTTCGTCAACTACTGTCTCGGTTGTCACAGTGCCCAGTATATGCGCTACAACCGGCTGCGCGACATTGGTCTGACCGATGATCAAATCAAGCGCAATTTGCTTTTTTCTGCGGAAAAAGTTGGCGAAGGCATGAAGATTGCGATGCGCGTTGAAGACGCGAAAAGCTGGTTCGGCGGGCAACCGCCAGATCTGTCGGTTATTGCCAGAGCGCGCTCCTCGCATGAAGGTACGGGATCGGATTGGATCTACACCTATCTGCGTGCTTACTATCGTGACAGTACCCGCCCGACCGGCTGGAACAATGCGCTTTTTCACAACGTGGGGATGCCCAATGTGCTCTGGGAATTACAGGGTTCACGAGGCGTTGTGATTGAAGATGTTCATGCGGCTAAAGGTGAGGCGGCAAAAAACGCGCCCAAGGGCTCCTTTGTGAAGGCCAGTGTGAGTTTTGATGAAGCGGGCCTGCGTTCGGAAGCCAAAGAAACGCTTGCTGGGCCTGCGAAAGAAGGCAAACAGTACATGCTTGGCAAGCCGCAAGGCGGCAACCTCAGCCCTGCGCAATTCGATGATGCAATGGCTAACCTCACCGCCTACATCACTTATATGTCTGACCCATCAGCCATAGAGCGCAAGCGCCTTGGCGTTTGGGTCATGCTTTACTTATGCGGCTTTTTTGTGCTTGCCTGGTGGTTAAATAAGACCTACTGGAAAGACATCAAATAGTTTCCAAGGCCGCCAGCTCGGGATCATGCATCGCGGTTTCGGGCTGCAGGCGTGATGTCAATGGGCGGTAATCGGTGATGGGCGCGTCGCGCTGCCCTCAGGAGAAAATACATGATGGTGCTGTATTCGGGCACGACCTGCCCATTCAGTCAGCGTTGCCGTTTCGTGCTTTTCGAAAAAGGCATGGACTTTGAGATTCGCGATGTCGATCTCTTTAATAAGCCTGAAGATATCTCGGTGATGAATCCCTATGGTCAGGTTCCGATCCTCGTTGAGCGTGATCTGATTCTTTACGAGTCCAATATCATCAACGAGTACATCGATGAACGTTTCCCACATCCCCAGTTGATGCCTGCGGACCCGGTGATGCGCGCGCGCGCACGTTTGTTTCTGTTCAACTTCGAGCGCGAGCTCTTTATCTACGTGCATCAGCTCGAGCGCCGTGATCAACACAAAGACGCTGCCAAGCAGCTCGACGGGGCTCGTCAGCAGATTCGTGACCGGCTAACCCAGCTCACGCCCATTTTTGTGAAAAACAAATACATGCTTGGCGAAGACTTTTCCATGCTCGATGTGGCGATCGCACCACTTTTGTGGCGTCTTGACCACTACGGGATTGAAATGCCCAAGACCGCAGCACCTTTGTTGCGTTATGCAGAGCGGATTTTTTCTCGGCCGGCTTATATCGAAGCACTCACGCCCTCCGAAAAGGTCATGCGGCGCTGAGATGAATAAGCATTCCACCAAGCCTTATCTGATTCGGGCGATCCATGAGTGGTGCTCGGACCAGGGACACACGCCGTATTTAGCCGTAGCAGTCGATGAGCACACCCATGTGCCCCTTGAATATGTGAAAGCGGGGGAGATTGTGCTGAACGTGTCCCTGGCGGCTACTAACCGACTGCGCTTGGGCAATGACTGGATTGAATTTCAGGCACGATTCGGTGGTATTGCACGGGATATCTCGATACCGATCAGCAATGTTTCGGCGATTTATGCCCGGGAAACCGGCCATGGTATGGCATTTGAGGTCAGTAAAGCGCCGGCTCATCTTGAAGTGCATGATGCAGCACAAGCCCCGCCAGCGCTGCCATCGCCTAAGCCAACAGGCCCCCAAGGCGCCTCGGTTTCTTCGCTTGCTCTGGCCTCAAGCCAGCGCGCGCCAAGCAAGGAAGGGCAGGCATCCACCGGGAAGGCGCCTGTGGAGTCGGCCAAGCGTATGCGAAGCGTAGGACCGCGGCGTCAGCCGCAAAAAGCTCCCTCGCAAAGCCAGGAAGCGCTGGCAGCCCAAGCCCCCGACAGCAAAGCGCAGCTTTCACCGGATCTTGAAGCGACTGGGTCGGCATCGACAGCGCAGCACCCAGAGGGATTGGCGCCGGAGAAGCGGGATGCAAGCGCTGCCTTGTCGGCGTCAAAAAGGCCTGTGGCTGCGTTAAGTTCGGTTGATAAGCAATCGGTTCAAGACGATGAAGCGCCCACCACCGAAGGGTCGCCAGCCACGCGTGCGCGCGGTGCTGCAAGAGGTGCTTCGAAGTCGCGCCCCAAGCTAACCCGTGTAAAGTAAGGTTTTTGCGCCATTGCCCTTGTAGCTCAGTCGGTAGAGCAGCGGTTTTGTAAACCGAAGGTCGCGGGTTCGAATCCTGCCGGGGGCACCACAAACATCGCTGGCAATGACCGCCTGAAACCGTGGCGCCAGCCGCAAGGCATCATGGTCCAGTCGTTTTTCCCCTGTGCTTTGAGCTACTTCACCAGCAAGACCGGGGTTTTGGCCAGTGCTAAAACGCGTTGTGCGACCGAGCCGATCAGTAAATCACGCAAGGCGCTGCGGCCTTTGTTACCCATCACGATCAGATCGAACTCCCCTTCATCGGCCTGGGTGACGATCTCCTGAGCGATATGACCCGTGCGGATCAGCACCTCATGCTTCACGCCCGCTTTGTCGAGTAACTTTCGGGCGCTTGCAAGGTCTTTGTCTGAAAGTTCCTGCAAATAGCCGTCCACTGCCTTCGAACCGACAATGCTGCGGGCATGTTTGAGCGCGATATCGTCGTGTACGCTCATCAGCGTGACAGAAAACTGCGGTGCGGACGCTAGCATGTTGCAGGCGTGTTTGATGGCCTTCAGTGAGGCCTTTGAGCCATCAACAGGGGCGAGGATTTTCATGGTGTGTTCCCTTTAAGAATTCGACGCTCCATGGTGTTGCTGTTAATCGCCAGGTTTGCTGTCCATCGCCAGGTTTTCCGACCGCTTAACTTTCCTGGCCATGGGTGTTTAGCCCCTGCCATCGAGGCCTGTCAACAGACGCCATGCCCAACAACTCCATCACATGGGCGCAGCTATGGCCGACAAGATCGTCGATGCTTTCAGGGCGGTGATAAAAGGCCGGTAGCGGGGGAAACACAATGCCTCCCATTTCGGTGACGGCGGCCATATTTCGCAAATGCACGAGATGCAAAGGGGTCTCACGCGCAAGCAAAATAAGGCGCCGACGCTCTTTGAGGGTGACATCGGCGGCTCTCGTCATCAGGTTATCAGCAAAGCCATGCGCAATCGCTGCAAGCGTCTTCATGGAACAAGGCGCGATCACCATCCCATCATGGGCGAAAGAACCCGATGCGATCGACGCCCCGATGTTTCGAAACGCATGATGCTCGGCGGCGAGATCGAGAAATGCCTGGCGTTTGCCGGGAAGCTCCTGATCAATCGTGAGCCAGGCAGAGGGCGAGACAATCAAGTCGCAGTGGACTTGCGCCTGGCGAAGCATTTGGAGCATGCGCAGTCCATAAATGGCGCCACTGGCTCCTGATACGGCGACGACGATGCGTTTGCTCATGCTGTGATTCTACTGGCTTGGTAGCATTGAAGCCCGGCTGATGCTCGTTTGCGAAAGATCCCTAGGCATGAATCCAGTTTACGCTCGAAATGTTGTTGCTAGCTCTCAGCCCCTTGCGGCGCAAGCAGGACTACAAGCACTTGCCCGCGGTGGCAACGCGGTCGATGCGGCGCTTGCCTGCGCGATCACGCTCACGGTGGTTGAGCCGACCATGAACGGTCTTGGTGGCGATGCCTTTGCCCTGGTATGGCACGAGGGCAAACTCCACGGACTTAATGCATCGGGTCGCGCCCCCGCGGCCTGGACGCCAGCACATTTTGCGGGCCGAAAAACCATGCCTGAGCGAGGCTGGGGCTCGGTGACAGTGCCCGGCGTTGTTTCGTCTTGGGTTGCGCTCTCGAAGCGATTTGGCAAGCTGCCTTTTGCCGATCTTTTTGACGCCGCTATCCGCTATGCCCGGGACGGCTACGCGGTTACCAGGGTGATTGCAAGGCATTGGGCAGAAGCGGTGCCGGTGCTCAAACAGCATCCGGGATTTCTCGAATCCTTCACGCGCGCCGGACAAGCGCCTGGTCAAGGCGAGATCTGGCGCTATCCCGAGCAGGCGGCAACACTTGAGCGCATCGCGCATACCGAGGGCGAAGCTTTTTATCGCGGCGACATCGCTGCGTCGATTGCAGCCTTTGCCCGGGCAACAGGTGGCGACATGACGGAAGACGATCTCGCTGCCCACCAATGCGATTGGGTGGAACCGCTTGGCTTTGACTACAAGGACCATCGCCTCTACGAGATCCCGCCCAATGGCCAGGGCATCGGTGCGCAAATGGCGCTGGGTATGCTTGAAGCGCTCAAGGCCTCTGATCAGCCCCGATTGTCTGCACAGCGAATCCATTTGCAAGTCGAAGCCATGAAGCTTGCCTTTGCCGATTTGCAGGCCCACATCGCAGATCCGGCATCGATGAAAATATCGCCCGAAGCCTTATTGAACAAGGACTATCTTGCTGAGCGTGCCCGGTTGATTGATCTGCACAAAGCCGCGAACTATGGTCCGGGCAAGATGCATCACGGCGGCACGGTTTACCTGTGTGCCGCCGATCAGCAGGGCAGCATGGTGTCTTTTATCCAGTCCAATTTTAAAGGTTTTGGGTCAGGTGTTGTTGCGCCTGGCGGCATTGCCCTGCAAAACCGCGGCTGGGGTTTTTCATTGGAAGACGGACATCCCAATCAGGTTGCACCAGGAAAACGGCCCTTCCACACGATCATTCCAGCCTTCTTGACGAAGCACGGTCAGCCCCTGATGGCTTACGGGGTGATGGGCGGGAATATGCAGGCGCAGGGTCACTTACAGCTCGCGATGTCGGTGGTCGACGATGGTTTGAGTCCCCAAGAGGCCTCAGATACGCCCCGTTGGCGTATCAATGATGAGGGACGCCTCACCGTCGAAGCAGAGATGCCCGAAGCAGTGCTCGAAGGCCTTCGAGCAAAAGGCCACGATCTGCGGGCCATGCCCGCAGACTCAACCGATTTTGGCAGTGCGCAGGCCATCGGACGGCTTGGGGAATCGCTCACGGATGGCTACCGAAGCGGATCCGACCATCGGCGCGACGGTCAGGCGGTTGGCTTCTAGAAACGCGATGCGCTGAGCAAGAAACGCGATGCCTTCATTGAGAAACGCGATGCGCTTGGTGGCTTGAGCCCTCCTAGAAACCCATACGAGGACGTTAAGCTTGAGGCCCTTCAACCATTTTTTGCAATTCGCCCGATTGGAACATTTCCTGCATGATGTCTGAACCGCCAACAAACTCACCGTTAATGTAGAGCTGTGGGATTGTTGGCCAACTGGCGAATTCTTTCACGGCCTGTCTGACGTCATCGTCCTCCAGCACATTCACGGTCACCAGGTTTTTTACCCCGACTGTTTTTAGAATTTGAATGGCACGCCCTGAAAAGCCGCATTGAGGAAATTGTGCGGTACCTTTCATGAACAAGACAACGGGGTTGTCGGCAACGGTTTTTGCAATGAAATCTTTGGCTTCCATGGAGTGATCCTGTATTCGAGTGGGACTGATTCTAGGCAGTTCCTGAAGACCACGTCAAACTTGCGTCTTTCAGCCGGTCAAGTACGTCGGCCTTGGGGGGCCTGAGCCCAAAACAGGACACCCTCGGATGCCCGGCCAAATCGATCGCTTCAAAGCCATGGTATAGCCCTTTGCTCTCACCCAGTGCCTTCACCGCTTCGGCTTGCTGATAGCCGTGTTCAATGAATAAAAGACCAGGATCTTCGATCAGGCCAATCCTTGATCGATGCTTAAAGCCCTCAATGATCGCTTCAATGGCTCCGAGGCCATCACCCTGGTCGCTGAGCGCAAGCCGTGGTTCGAAACGAAGGTCCCCTTGCTCCAGATGAGGGTCGTCGTGCGACAGATAGGGCGGGTTGGCAAGCGCCAGCGCCAGGCCTAGCATGGGCACAGCCTCCCACCAGTCGCTACGCTCAAAACGCAGGCGGTGATCAGGTCCAAGAATTTGCTGCGCATTTCGCATGGCAAGCTCAAGCGCCTTGTCACTGATATCGCAGGCGAGAAGCCTGGCATCGTGTCGACAATGCGCAAGCGCGACAGCAATCACACCGCTGCCTGTTCCAAGATCAATAGCGGTGCCATGCTCAGGCAACAGCCTGATCGCGGCATGCACCAGCCATTCGGTCTCGGGCCTGGGAATCAGGACGGCGCGATTGATCTCAAAACGCAGACCAAAAAATTCCCGATGGCCGGTCAGATAAGCCATGGGATGGCCTTCGGCACGCATGGTGAGAAGTTTTCTATACCGTTCTAATAAGGACTCATCAAGGATGTGGTCATCGTGTGCCAGAAGATACTCGCGAGGCTTTGCAAGCAGGGTCTCAAGCAGCATGATCCGCTCTAGCCTGCTCACGGGCCCCTCAGTGGGCAGGCGAAGCGCCTGAGCCAGGCTGCAGGTCGTTTTGATCTTCAAGGCTGTGCCGCGCTATTGATCACCAAGGCCCGCAAGCAAGTCGGCTTGATGCGCTGCGGCTAAGCCGTCGAGCAATTCGTCGATATCGCCATCCATCATCGCGGCGATGCGGTAAAGCGTGAGATTGATACGGTGATCAGTGATTCGGCCCTGAGGAAAGTTATAAGTGCGAATACGTTCCGAACGGTCGCCTGAACCGATCAGGCTTTTGCGGTGCGCAGACTCTTTAGCTTGCGCCTCCCGATCTCGCTGATCGCGAATCCGCGCAATCAGCACTTGCATGGCCTTGTCTCGGTTTCGGTGCTGGCTACGATCGTCTTGGCATTCAGCAACGATGCCGGTTGGTAAATGCGTGATCCGTACTGCCGATTCGGTTTTGTTCACATGTTGTCCGCCGGCTCCCGAGGCTCTGTACACATCAATGCGCAATTCACCAGGATCGAGCACGATATCGCCCATATCGTCGCCCTCGGACAGCACGGCAACCGTGCAGGCCGAGGTATGAATCCGGCCCTGCGATTCGGTAACCGGGATGCGTTGAACCCGATGACCACCGGACTCAAACTTCATACGGGCAAACACCGCCTCGCCTTCGATGCGAACCACGGCCTCTTTGTAGCCCCCGAGCTCCGATTCGCTTGCCGACAGCAACTCACTGCGCCAGCCACGTCGCTCGGCATAGCGCAGATACATCCTGAGCAAATCACCCGCAAATAGCGCAGACTCATCGCCACCCGTGCCTGCGCGAATTTCCAACAGGACATTACGATGGTCGTTGGGGTCCTTGGGTAGCATCAAGGTTTCGAGCAACCTCAACTCCTGCTCCATGTGCAGCATGGCATGGGACTCTTCTTCCTTTGCCCAGTCGCCGAGTTCGGGGTCCTGGATCATTTCTCGCGCGGCAAGCAAATCTTGGCCCGCCTGCTGCCAGGCTTGAAAGTGTCCCATCAACTGGGTGAGCTCGGCATGCTCGCGGTGATAAGCGCGAAGCGCCTTGGGATCTTTTAAAAGCTGGTCACCGGAAAGCAGGCGATTAACGTCTTCGAGACGCTGTGCATGCTGTTCAAGTTTTTGAATCATCGAGGGTTTCATGGGCTTTAGATCGTTGAAGGGGGTGGCGAACAGGAAATCCCCGGTACCGGGGTGAGCCCTTCTGAAATCCCCAGCATCGGGGCGAGCTCAATGAAACGATCGGACTGCCATTGAGGCAGTTACCGGCAAATCGATCGTCGCTAGGACTCTGCGTTGCGCAGGCTTAGCCTTTTGCTTGATCGGTTCATCAGGTCAAGCCGCTTGCCGTGGGCTCGATTCGGTAACCAGCACGCATCCTGAGCCTCAGAACCAAGGCCCGCCGCGTCTTGTAACATTTGTGTTGGTCCATGCAAGAACTTCGCTGTTAAGGCCAGCGACAGGTCCTCAATGACTTTGGCGGGATCCTCGCCTTTGGCAAGCAAGCGCTGCGCGCGTTCGAGTTCAAGGCGGCGAAGGGCCTGGGCCTTATCGTGCAAGGCTTGGATCGCCGGCACGGCCCGCCTTCTGGCCAGCCAGTGCATGAAGTGTTCAACCCTTGCCTCAATGATTGCTTCGGCCTGCGAGGCTGCTTGGCGCCTGTTAGCCATGCCCTGACGTACGAGATCGCCCAGGTCATCGACGGTATAGAGAAATACATCCGGCAGGCGCGACACCTCAGGTTCGATATCGCGTGGCACCGCCAGGTCCACCATGAACAGCGGTTTGTGGCGCCTTGCTTTGAGTGCGCGTTCAACCATGCCAAGCCCGATAATAGGCAGCGAACTCGCCGTACAACTCACCACGATATCGAATTCGTGCAGGCGGGTTGAAAGCTCTGGTAGCGGCATGCTTTGGGCGGCGAATCGCCGCGCAAGTCGCTGCGCTCGATCGATGCTTCGATTTGCCACCAGCATGGCTTTGGGATGCCGCGCAGCAAAATGTGTGGCGGCCAGCTCGATCATGTCGCCTGCCCCAACAAACAAGACCCGGGTATCTTCAAGGCGCTCAAAAATCCTTTCAGCAAGGCGCACAGCGGCCGCCGCAAGCGACACCGATTGGGAACCGATCTCGGTTTGCGTCCGCACTTCCTTGGCGACCGCAAAACTGCGCTGAAAAAGTTGATGCAAGTTCGGGCCTAAGGAGCCCGCTTCATGGGCCGTTCGAACCGCATCCTTCATTTGTCCGAGAATTTGCGCCTCGCCAAGCACCATCGAGTCAAGACCGCTTGCCACACGAAAGGCATGACGTACGGTTTGATCGCCGGGTAGCAGGTAGGTGTGCGCTCGAATTTCACCAGCCTTGAGCCCGCCATGCGCGGCAATCCATTGTTCAAGCGCCAACGAGGCGGCCTGGGGATTCGCGCTAGCAGCGTAAATCTCGGTGCGATTGCAAGTTGACAGTATCGCTGACTCGCGCAGCAGCGCGCCAACGCTCGACTTAAGATCAAGCGCGGCCTTGACCAAACTTTCCCCGGCAAAGGCTACCCGCTCACGCATGGCAAGCGGTGCGCTCTGGTGGTTAAGTCCGAAAGTGAGCAGTTGCATGGTGAAGGACAGGAAAGATCTCGTCGAGGTAAGCGCGTGCCGGGATAAGCAATAAAAAACAATCGCAGAAACTTGAGAACGCCATGTTTAGTGCCCCTGGGGGCGCAAAAACAGATGATAGGCCGGATTATCGGTTTCCTCCAGATGCGGGTAGCCTAATCCTTCGAGAAAGTGTTGGAAAGCGGCTTCATCGGTCTGAGGGACCTGGAGGCCGACGAGCACGCGACCAAAGTCTGCGCCGTGGTTGCGATAGTGGAAGAGCGAGATGTTCCAGTCCGGGCGCATTTGGCTGAGAAAGCGTGACAGGGCGCCTGGACGTTCCGGGAATTCAAAACGAAAGAGCCGCTCGTCCTTGGCATGCCATGAGCTGCCGCCCACCAGATGCCGGATATGGAGTTTGGCCATTTCGTCATCGGTCAGGTTGATGGCGTCAAGACCGTCCCGGGCAAAGACAGCAGCAATCTCGTTTGCTTCCTGCCGTTCAAGGATTTGAATCCCGACAAAGACATGAGCGCGCTTGAGGTCACTCATCCGGTAGTTGAATTCGGTCACATTGCGCTCACCGATCAGCGCACAAAAACGCTTGAAAGAACCGCGCTCTTCAGGGATGGTTACTGCAAAAATCGCCTCACGCTGCTCGCCGATTTCGGCGCGTTCCGACACAAATCGCAATCGGTCGAAATTCATGTTGGCGCCGCAAGCGATCGCCACAAGGGTCTTGTTTCTCGCTTGGCCTCTTCTTTCGGCCCAAGCCTTTGCCCCGGCAATCGAAAGCGCCCCCGCAGGTTCCATGATCGAGCGTGTGTCCTGAAAGACATCTTTGATCGCAGCACAAATCGCATCGGTGTTGACACAGATGACTTCATCAACAAACTGTCGAGCGAGTGCAAAGGTCTCAAGCCCGACTTGCTTGACAGCCGTGCCGTCTGAGAAAAGTCCTACCTCGGACAAAAGTACACGCTCGCCGCAGGCGAGCGATCGGGCCATGGCGTTGGAGTCGTCGGTCTGCACACCGATGATTTGAATCTCCGGACGGATTTGTTTGACGTAGGCGGCAATGCCGCCAATCAAACCGCCGCCTCCAATTGCCACAAAAATCGCCTCGATGGGGTCCGGGTGTTGGCGCAGGATTTCCATCCCGATGGTGCCCTGTCCGGCGATCACGTCGGGATCGTCAAAAGGGTGAACAAAGATCAGGCCATGCTTCTGTTGCAAACTGAGGGCATGACTGTAAGCGTCGCTGTAGCTATCGCCGGCAAGCACCACTTGCGCCTGTCTTGCGCGGACCGCTTCGACTTTAACGGCGGGCGTTGTGACCGGCATGACGATGACTGCACGGCATCCGAGGTGCTGGGCAGCGAGCGCAACGCCTTGGGCATGATTTCCGGCCGAGGCGGCAATCACGCCGCGGGCGCGTTCCTCCTCGCTCAGGCGCACCATTTTGTTATAGGCCCCGCGCAACTTGAAGGAAAACACCGATTGCATATCCTCGCGCTTGAGCAAGAGGCGGTGTCCGATTCGCTCGGAAAGACCGGGGGCTGGCTCAAGCGGGGTTTCTCTTGCCACGTCATAGACCCGGGCGGTGAGAATGCGTTTCAGGTAATCAATCGGCATGGGAGGCTGGCCCGGAAGCGGTTAAGCCTGGATTTTAGATCGGCTTACTGGCAATGAGTGAGGCGCTCAGCCATGCTTTATCGGCAGTGCTGGCTTGGTTCGCCTTGCCGCAGTTCGGCTTGGTGACTGTTTTTATCACGGCATTTGTGTCGGCAACGCTTCTGCCAATGGGTTCTGAGCCGGTTGTTTTCGGCTATGTGAAGCTAAATCCAGACCAGTTCTGGCTGACGATTGCCGTCGCAACACTGGGCAATACCCTTGGCGGGGCGCTCGATTACTGGATGGGACGCGGCGCACAGACGGCAGCCACCGCCATGGGTGCACTGGGTCAAAACGGTGGCAAGCGCTATTTGGGCTGGTTTGAACAGATGGGCCCGAAAGTCTTGATTCTCGCCTGGCTGCCCATCGTCGGCGACCCCTTGTGTGCCGTGGCAGGCTGGTTGAGGCTGCCGTTCTGGTCTTGTCTAGCCTGGATCGCGGTGGGTAAATGTTTGCGTTACATCATCATGACTTGGTTACTGATGGAGGTTCCGGATCATTTCTGGAAAACACTGCTGCCCTAAGAAGGGCTGAGCGCTTTGTCGCCAAGGTCGAAACCAGCCGAACACGTGTCCAAACCAGCCGAACACGTGTCGAAACCAGCCGAACACGTTTTGATTATGGGGAAATGCTGCAATGCGAGAGAGCCTACGTACAATCAAAACATGAATGCGCCATTAATGAACCCTTTAGAGCCAGTTGCGCAAGTCCAGGCGGATAGCGCAGGCTTGCAACGTCTGCGCGAAATACCCTACAACTACACCTCGTTCTCGGATCGTGAGATCGTCATACGCCTGCTCGGTGAACGGGGCTGGTTGCTGATCGAACAACTGCGCTCGCAGCGAAAAACAGGGCGTTCTGCCCGCATGCTTTATGAGGTTCTTGGCGATATTTGGGTGGTCGAGCGCAACCCCTACCTGCAAGATGATTTGATCGATAACCCAAAGCGTCAGACCTTGTTGATCGAGGCCTTGCACCATCGGCTTGGTGCTATCGAAAAACGCGGGGAAGACGGTAGCGGGCTCACCGAGGATGTTGCTGCTTTACTCGAACTGGCAAGACGTGCGGTTGCCCGTTTTGAGCAGCAACTCTCGCAGGCTGCATCGATGCGCAAGCGTGCCTTGCGATTGCTTGCCAAACACACCGCGCGAGACAATATTTGCTTTGATGCGATGTCTCGGGTGTCGCATGTTACCGATGCGACCGATTGGCGGGTTGAGTACCCTTTTGTGGTGCTCGCACCCGACTCCGAAGCGGAAATCGCTGCGCTGGTTAAAGCCTGTATCGATCTGGATTTAACCATTATCCCGCGCGGTGGTGGCACTGGCTACACCGGCGGGGCAATCCCGCTGCATCCGATGTCGGCGGTGATCAACACCGAGAAACTAGAGCGGATTGGTGAGGTCAAGCGCTCGCGTTTGCCTGGCTTAGATGTTGAGGTGGCGGTGATCGAAACCCAAGCCGGTGCCGTGACCAAGCGGGTGACTGAGGCTGCAGACCGGGCGGGTTTTGTTTTTGCGGTTGACCCGACGTCCTGGGAAGCCTCCTGTATCGGCGGCAATATTGCGATGAACGCAGGTGGCAAAAAAGCGGTGCTTTGGGGTACGGCGCTCGATAATCTTGCCTGGTGGCGCATGGTGGACCCGCAGGGCAATTGGCTTGAGGTGACGCGGATCGGCCATAACCTGGGCAAGATCCATGATGCTGAGCTTGCGAACTTCCAGTTGCGATGGTATGCGCCTGAGCAGCTTAACCCGCAAGGTGAAATGCAGGGCGAGGCGATTCGATCTGAATCCTTGAGCATTCCGGGTAATCGCTTCAGAAAGCTCGGTCTTGGTAAAGATGTCACCGATAAATTTTTGAGCGGTCTTCCCGGCGTTCAAAAAGAAGGCACCGATGGCCTAATCACGGCGGCACGCTGGATTTTGCATCGCATGCCCTCGTTCACCAGGACCGTATGTCTTGAGTTTTTCGGACAGGCCGCGCTCGCTGTTCCTTCGATTGTTGAGATCAAAGCCTACCTTGATCAACGACCGGGCGGGGCGCTCTTGGCAGGCCTTGAACACCTTGATGAACGCTATTTGCGCGCCGTGGGCTATGCCACTAAATCACGTCGGGGTGGTTTGCCCAAAATGGTTTTGATTGGCGATATCGTGGGTGATGACGAGAACGCTGTTGCCCGCGCAAGTGCGGAGGTTGTGCGTCTGGCCAATATGCGCAGTGGCGAAGGTTTTATAGCGGTAAATGCAGATGCACGAAAGACTTTTTGGGCCGATCGAGCACGCACCGCCGCGATCGCCCGACACACCAATGCGTTTAAGATCAATGAAGACGTGGTGATACCGCTGCCGATGATGGCACGTTACACCGATGGTATCGATCGCATCAATATCGAATTATCCACCGCCAACAAGCTCGCCTTGGCCCAGGCGGTGCTGGACTTTCTCGCTCAAGATGTCACCAAGCTTCCGATTGCGCCGGGAGACGATCCTGATTTTGCCAAACGTTCCCTAGACGAACTCCTCGGACAGCGTTTGGAAGATGCGAGAAAAGTCATTCATCAGGCCACAGCGCGCTGGCGTTTTCTCATGGATGCCATGGACATGCCTGTGAAAGGCCTGTTCCCGACGCTAAAAGCGCACGGACTTGAGTCCCTGTTTGATGAGCAATCCAAGCTGCTTGGCCCATGGCAGGCGGCCATTGATCAAGGGCGTGACCCCAAGCTCTTTGAACTGCTTCAGGATCGCAGTATTCGTATCGCCTGGCGGCAGGATGTTCTGAAGCCGCTCAATGAATTGTTTTCAGGCGTTTATTTCGAACCGATTCGCAACGCGATTCAAGCCATTCATTCGCGTGTGCGCCGCAGCCGCGTGTTTGTGGCTTTACATATGCACGCAGGCGATGGCAATGTGCATACCAATATTCCGGTGAACTCCGACGACTACGGCATGTTGCAGCAGGCCAATGAAGCGGTGGTACGCATCATGGCGCTAGCCCGCTCCTTGGGCGGGGTGATTTCCGGGGAACACGGCATTGGCATCACCAAGCTTGAATTTTTGACGGATGAAGAGCTTGAGCCTTTTGCCGAATATAAAAAGCGGGTCGATCCTAAGGGCTACTTCAACCGCGGCAAATTATTGCGGGGTGCAGACCTGAGCAGGGCCTACACGCCAAGCTTTGGCCTGATGGGTGCGGAGTCATTGATCTTGCAGCAATCCGATATCGGATCGATTGCCCATTCGATCAAAGATTGCCTGCGCTGTGGCAAGTGCAAGCCAGTCTGTGCCACCCATGTACCGCGCGCCAATTTGCTGTATTCGCCACGCAATAAGATTCTCGCCACATCGCTGCTGATCGAAGCCTTTCTCTATGAAGAGCAGACCCGCCGGGGCGTGTCGATTCGTCATTGGGAGGCATTTTCCGATGTTGCGGATCATTGCACGGTATGTCACAAATGTGAGTCGCCTTGCCCGGTTGATATCGATTTTGGTGAGGTGTCGATGAACATGCGCAACTTGCTCCGGAAAATGGGCAAGAAGCGTTTCAACCCCGGCAACGCGGCAGCGATGTTCTTTTTGAATGCAACCGATCCCGACACGATTCGCGCCACCCGGCTTGCGATGGTTGATGTGGGTTTTCGTGCGCAAAGGCTCGCCGCTGATTTACTCAAGCGCTTTGCCAGACCCACGCGCGAGCGCCCCCAGGCCAGCGTGGGACGGCCGCCGATGCGCGAACAGGTTTTGCATTTTGTGAACCGCAAGCTGCCCGGGAATCTGCCAAAGAAAACGGCTCGGGCCTTACTTGATATTGAAGATGCACGCTATGTGCCGATTATTCGCAACCCTCACAACACGCAGGTTGATAGTGAAGCGGTATTCTATTTTCCGGGTTGCGGGTCGGAGCGCTTATTTTCTCAGGTGGGTCTAGCAACACAGGCCTTGCTTTGGGAAGTTGGCGTACAAACCGTGCTCCCGCCGGGCTATCTCTGCTGTGGCTATCCGCAAAAGGGTTCAGGTCAGTTCGATAAGGCCGATAAAATCATTACTGATAACCGTGTGCTTTTTCATCGGGTCGCCAACACCCTGAACTATCTCGACATCCGTACCGTGGTCGTAAGCTGTGGCACTTGTTTTGATCAATTACAGTCTTATGCATTTCATGACATTTTTCCGGGCTGCCGCATCATTGATATTCATGAGTTCTTGATGGAAAAAGGCATGCGGCTGGAAAACGCAACCGGAGTACGTTACACCTACCATGACCCCTGCCACAGTCCCATGAAGCAGCATCAGCCGCTCAAGGTTGTCAACCAGTTGATGAACGACACGCTTAACGGCAGTATCGAACGCAATGAACGTTGCTGCGGCGAATCGGGCACCTTTGCAGTTACACGCCCGGAAATTGCGACACAGGTTCGCTATCGCAAAGAGCAGGAATTACTCAAGGCTGCCGAGCAGTTGCGCAGCGCGGCGCCATCGGGTGCGGGTGAGCCGGCGCAAAAGCTAAAGGTGCTCACGTCCTGTCCGTCATGCTTACAGGGTTTGAATCGTTATGAAGATGTGACCGGTATGGAAGCCGACTATATTGTTGTGGAAATGGCGCTGCATTTACTTGGACCTCAATGGTTGCCCGAATACGTGGCCAAGGCAAACCAAGGTGGTATCGAACGGGTCTTGGTCTGATGGCGCCAATACCTGAATCGATCGTGTTGCATCAGCAATCCCGTGCTTTGGAACTTGTTTATGCAGACGCTAAGCGCTACAAACTCAGTTTTGAATTCTTGCGGGTGCATTCACCCTCGGCCGAGGTTCAAGGTCATGGAGCCGGGCAGCAGGTCTTGCAAACCGGTAAACGCGAGGTTCGTATCGATGCGATTGAACCGGTTGGCAACTATGCGCTGAAACTCGTGTTCAGCGACGGGCATGACTCTGGTCTTTACGCCTGGGATTTGCTGCACCGATTCAGTCAACATCAAGAGACCATGTGGGAAGATTATTTGCTGGCGCTACAAGCCGCTGGCGCATCAAGGGATTAAGCCCTGCGGGCCAGACCACAACATCAAACTCATCACAAGGCATGCGTGCTTGATATGGCAGACCAAACCGATTTCGGATTCTCCAAAGTAAATCGTCATGAAAAGGCTGCCCGTGTGGCAGGCGTTTTTGATTCGGTCGCTCCACGCTATGACCTGATGAACGATCTAATGTCCGGTGGTTTGCATCGACTGTGGAAACATGCAGCGGTTTTTTTTGCCGACCTGCGCGAAGGCATGGAAGTCCTGGATGTTGCGGGGGGCACCGCTGATTTAGCCGTTTCGATGGCAAAGCGCGTTGGGGATCAAGGCCATGTGGTCTTATCCGATATCAACGGGGCGATGCTCTCGCGAGGTCGCGACCGCATGATTGATGCTGGCTTAATGGCCTCGGCGATTCAATGTGATGCGGAAGCCCTGCCCTTCGAATCGGATCGCTTTGATCGCGTGACCGTGGCATTTGGTTTGCGCAACATGACCCACAAGGATAAGGCCTTAGGCGAAATGCGAAGGGTGTTGCGCCCCGGAGGAAAACTGCTTGTTTTGGAGTTCTCCAAGGTTCATCCCTCGCTTGAAAAACTCTATGATCTTTATTCATTTCAGGTGCTACCACGCCTAGGTCGTTTGGTTGCCGGGGATGAGGCGAGTTATCGTTATTTGGCCGAGTCGATTCGCATGCATCCCGACCAGGAGAGCCTCGCGGCCCTGATGCGTGAGCTTGGGTTTCAATCGGTTCGCTACACCAACCTTACTGGTGGCGTGGTTGCTTTACACGAGGGCACTAAAGCTTAAGATGGGTCATCGAATGGCCGTTTGGCTGCTTGACATTCACGGAGGAAATGTTATGGGTTCGTTTGTCGTCTCGAAATTCAAATTGTTATTACAAAACTTAAAGCACGGTGTGCTAAGTTTTGCCATGGTTCTCGCACTTGCAACAGCCGGTCTTTTCAGTGCCGACGCTGAAGCGAACAAGCGCCTGGGTTCGGGAGGCTCGACCGGCAAGCAATCGTCAATCGCAACCCAGAAGCAGGCTACGCCGCCTCAGGCTGCGCCGGGCCAGGCTGCCGCGCCGGCCGCGGCAGGTGCACAGGCTGCTGCACAGTCGCAACGTAGCAAGTGGCTGGGACCCATCGCAGGCTTGGCAGCAGGCTTGGGTCTTGCTGCGCTCGCATCGCATTTTGGCTTTGGTGAAGAACTTGCAAACTTCATGATGATCGCCTTGCTGGTGATGGCAGTTCTCTTCATCATCCGGATGGTGATGGCAAGACGTCAGTCAGCAAATCAGGGCGCTTCGCCGGCCGCGCAACCGGCCTGGGCTGCCGCTGGTGCGGGTTCGGGCACGACTTCCCAGGCGGGACACGGTCAGGCTCAACAGAGCAACAGCCTCTTTAATCAGCAGTCCGCTGCGCAGCCGACTGCATCTGCCGGCGGGTTGTTTGGGTCGATGAATCAGCCTGCCGCTGCATCCGGTCAGCAAGCTAGTCAACCCTGGGGCGTTCCTGCTGATTTCGATGTTGCTGGCTTTGTTGAAAACGCCAAGCATTATTTCCGTCGCCTTCAGCTTGCCAACGATGCCGGTAACCTGGATGACTTGCGCGAGTTCACCACACCGCAGTTGTTTGCCGAGTTTGCGGCCGAGATTCGCACGCGGCAGGGCGAAAACTACACCGAAGTGGTTCGACTCGACGCGGAATTGCTCGGTATTGAAACCCAAGACGGCGAGTACCTGGCAAGCGTGCGCTTCAGCGGCTTGATCCGCGAAGGGCGCAACATGCCGCCGCAGACCTTTGATGAGGTTTGGAATCTCAGTAAACCTTTGCAAGGTTCAGTGGGCTGGGTGCTGTCCGGTATTCAACAAATGGGTAACAACCATTAAGACAGGTTTTGAGCGCCTCAGCCTTGCAGGGCTGGGTGCGCTCTTCAAGCAAAACCCCTGGGCAGCACAACGTCTTTCCGGTTTCGCCGGAAAGACGTTTTGTTTTCGGCTGCTTCATGCACCAGCCGGGCTGCCAGAACAGTGGTCGATGCGTATTGCGCGAGATGGTTTTTTTGAGCCCTGGTCTGCCGATCGCTATGACTTGACACTGAGCTTAGCCTTTGAGGCCCGTTTATTGGCTCAGCTTGCGCAACAAGGTCCGCAAGCCTTACTGCCAATGCTTAACGTCGAGGGCGATGTCATGTTGGCGGCAGCGATTGGGGAAGTGTTTCGCGACTTGCAGTGGGACTGGGTTGCGCCGCTCGAGACGATCACGGGTCCTCTTATCGCACATCGCCTCGATCTACATCTTCAGCGTTGCGTTTCGGGCCTTCAACACTGGTTTGCTGCTTCGGCATGGGCAAGGCCCGGGCCATCCACTGCATCACGAGAAACCAGGCCAAGGCCATCAATGTAGGACCCAAGAACACGCCGATCACACCAAAAGCAATCACGCCTCCTACTGCACCCACGAGGGTGAGCACGAAAGGCATGGCCGAGCCCCTGCTGATCAACATCGGCTTGATCACATTGTCGGCGCTTGAAATCACTAAAGCGCCCCAGACCAGGATAAAAACAGCCCAGCCTGTTTCGCCTTGTTGGAGCAACCAGAAAGCAGCCGGCCCCCAGACAAGCGTGGTTCCGAAGGGTACAAAGGCACCGAGAAAGGTGAGTAAACCGAGGGTCAAGGCCTTGGGTACGCCAGCCACTGCATAGCCCACCCATCCGAGCAAACCTGACACCACAGCGGTTCCGACAATGCCGTAGACAACGCCTTCAATCGTACGGGCTGTCAGACCCAGTAACTCAGGTCCTTCTTCGGAAAGCCTTCCTGCGCCGTGGCTCAGCCAGGCTGCGATCCGTTTGCCGTCCCGCAAGACGAAAAACGACAAGAAGACGGCAATCAAGAGCTCAGCAATACCCGTGCTGACTTCGCGTGCAGCACTCAGAATCAGGCCGCGGTGCTGTTCCAGAAGGGCAAGTGACTGTGTGAGCAAGGCGCTACCATCGTGACGGTAATTGGCCCATTGATCCGCGAGCCAGTGGCCAATGAGGGGAACCGAGGCAAGCCAAAGCGGAGGATCAGGGAGCCCGTCTTGCATCAGATTGCGGACCTGTCCGAGGAGGTCCTCGGTGTAATTCGCAAGCAAAACGCTGGCAGCAGCGATCGGCGCCACCAGCAGTGCGAGTAAAGCCAGGCAAATCAAGGCGGCTGCCGTATTGCTCCCAAGCCGTAAACGCTGGGCCAGCAGTTCACGCAGCGGCCAAAGCGTGATACTCACGATAGCAGCCCATAGTAAGGCGCTAAAAAAGGGCAAAACCACCAATACTGCGGCAATGAGTAAGACGATGGCAGCGGCAATCCCCAGCCAACGGTCGGTGCTACGATGATGTTCCATGAGGGACGAGATGTTCCATGAGGGACGAGGTTACCGCGAATTGAGCGCAGCTTGGATCGAATGGCTTGCCGTCTTCAGTGCATTGCTCGCCGTTGGCCTGGGTGTGTTGGGGCGGCGCGTCACTTGGGTCTTCTGGGTGATTTCAAGCCTTTTTTATCTTGGGATTTTCGCTGAGGCTAAGCTCTGGGCGGACAGTGGATTGCAGCTTGTGTTTATCCTCGCAGCGATTTGGGGCTGGTTGCGATGGGGAAAGCAAGCGTTTTCCCCTGGGTTGATGGCGCTGCGCGGGCGACTGTTTGCCTTATCGAGCGCTTTGCTTGCTTGGCTCGCGCTCTTTGGCTTGCTGAGATTGCTGGGTGGCGAGGCTGCTTTGGGTGACGCTTTTGTGGCTGCCTTTAGCCTGGTTGCCCAGATCCTGATGGTGCGGCAGCGGCTTGAGCACTGGCTTTTTTGGATCGCGGCAAATCTCACCGGGGTCCTACTCTTCTGGATTCAGGGTTTGAAGGCAACCGCGGGGCTCTATTTACTTTTCGCGCTTTTGGCCCTCATCGGTTTTTCGCAATGGCGAAAGCAAATGAACCTGGAAGCATGGCGGCTGAGCGCTTCGCTGCCTCAAGATGCGTCGCAAGCTGCTGCAAAGCCTCTGGGCAATGCGCAGCCATGACCCTCAGCCCCAAGCAAAGCTGGTCTGGCGACCTTCGAACGCGGTGCCTGATTGCGATGCTTGGCGGTGAGTGCACAGGGAAGACAAGACTTGCGCAGGCCCTCGCTCAAGACAGCAGGGTTAATTATGTTCCCGAAGTCCTGCGATGCTTTGTCGATCAATATCAGCGTAGTCCGCGTTGGGAGGAACAGATAGAAATCCTCGCTGCGCAATGTCAAGGCATCGAGCGGGCGCTTTGCGACATTGATCCGAAGGCAAGTGGTCCCATGTTGATCTGCGATGCCTCACCTTGGATGACAGCGATTTACAGCCTTCAATACTTCGGCGATCGGGCCTTATTCGCAAGGGCACAGGCGCTGATGCTAGAGCTTGCTGACAAGCATCGCTGTCACTGGCTTCATCTTCACTGTGCCGATGACATCGCCTGGCAGGCAGATGGTTTGCAGCGTGATGGGCCAGGTCACCGTGCGCGAAGTCGTGCCCTGATTGAGCAGTATCCGCCGCTTACCGGAGCGGCCGGGCATGAGCGGGTCGTCTTGCTGCAAGGCGACTTTGAGCAACGCTTCCGCGTCGCGAAATCAAGGCTTATCAGCAGCGCGACTTGCACGTCCTAGCGTCCGGGAAAACCAACTTCATCCGAGGGAAAAACTTTCCATCCGAGAAAACCTTGTCCATGGCGCGAGATTGCTCATGACATTGTTTCGTCATGTGTTAAGTTTGCGTTTCGCTAGGGGTCCCGGAAAATCGCGTCAAGCATGACTTGCTTGGTGCGTCTGCTTGCAGACGGGTGAGAAAAACCCTTCGAACCTGATCGAGTTAAGACTTGCGCAGGGAAGCGGGTGTTCGTAAATGCCGGTCTTTTTTTGGCTGGCCCAGCTTGCCCTATCCCCGGCTTTTTTGACTTGTGCTTTCAGTGTTCGAAGGCTTGCACAAGGATTGAGAGAGCCATGCCTGCTAAAAAAACCCATCAATGTCTATCGGGACTTTGCTTGCTCGCGCTGGTGAGCACCTCTGATGCACAGCCACAAAGGCTCGAGATACGCAGCAGCGGTTTGCAGCATCAGGCCGAGGGCCTGACTGGTTTCAGCGATTCAATTGAGAAGCTTCCTTTTTCGATCAATCTGATCAGTCCAGAATTGCTTCGTGACTTCGGGGCTACTTCATTGTCGGAGGTACTTCGAAGCGATCCCGCGGTCTCCGATGCGTACAACACGCTCGGCTATCCGGAAAACTTCGCCATCCGCGGCCTGCTCATCGATCCACGATTGAACTACCGGCGCGACGGCATGCCTGTGAACGGACACGCGCCGATCGCATTCGAAAACAAGGCCTCGGTGCTGGTGTTAAAAGGTGCATCGGGCATGTTTGCCGGCAGTTCGTCGCCGGGTGGCATGGTCGATTTTGTGCTGAAGCGACCCGGTAATCAGCCGATTCGCAGCGCCGAATTCAGTCTTTCCGAGCGTGGTACCCGTTATGTTTCGGCAGATTTTGCTGATCGGGTTGGCGAATCTCGCAGCCTCGGTTACCGCATCAATCTGGCCGCTGAACAACGAAGACCGATGGCGGAAAAAGCGCCCGGTGATCGGCAGTTTTTCTCGGGCTTTCTCGACTGGCGGGTGCCAACTGGGGGATTGCTCGAGTGGCATTTCGAGCGACATGCCTACAGTCAGATTTCGGTGCCGGGGGCGAGTTTACTGGGCGGCACAAGCCTCCCACCGGTGCTGCCCCGCAGAAACATGAACGATCAGAACTGGTCGCAGCCCTTCGAGAGTCAGGAAACAGCGAGCGCTTTGAGGTTTGTCCAGCCCCTTGGCAAAGATTGGGCCATCAAAGCCCATCATGCTGTTCAATCCATTAGAACAGACGACAGGCTTGCTTTCCCGGACGGTTGCTTCCGGGAGGGTATTTACCCAGGATTTTGCGCTCATGGTGATGCCGATCTTTATGATTATCGGAGCCTCAACGAGCGTCGACTTACACAGGCCTCATCGCTTCAATTGGAGGGCAAACTGGCTACCGGCGGGCTTTCGCATCAGGTTCTTGTCGGTTTCAGGGCGAGTCGCTTGAGCGAGCAACTCGAGCCCGCGCAGGCCTATAACTTCGTTGGAGAAACCAATTACTTTCGTACGGTTATCTTGCCTGCTGATCCGTCTGCGACCTACCCGAACCGTAACCGCTTTCTTGCCACGCAGGAATGGTCAGTCCAGGACCGGATTAGCTCAGGAGGGCCTATGGTGTTGTGGCTGGGCGCGCGGCATTCGGCCATCAGGGGCGACTCAAGGCTCAGTGATGGCAGCGAAGCGACAGCTTTTGAGCAAGGTTTCACCAGTCCTTTTGCAGCAATCAGCTATGAAACCCAGGGGTTCCAGCATGCTTACCTCTCGTACGCCGAGGGTGTGGAAACGGAGGTGGTTCCAAACAGGCCCCTTTATTCAAACGCAGGAGCACTGCTTGCAGCGCAACGCAGCAAGCAATGGGAGGCAAGCTTTCGTAAGTCGTGGTCAAGCGAGGCCGGGCTTCAAGGAGTGCTTGGCATCACGCTTTTTCGGATCGATCGCCCGAGTGCGGCAGATGTGAAAGTGGTTATCGATGGTGCCGATGAGGCATTACGGCGCATACCGGCAGCAATCGTCGCCAGACATCAAGGCCTTGAGTTACAGGCGAATCTGAGGTCTTCAAGCTTGGGGCAGTTTCAGTGGACTGCGCAACGACTGTATGCCGAGACCCTCAAGTCGCTTATCGAAGGCCAAGAAGGCGCACCACTGCAAGCACGTGCGGGGGCCGCAGTGATCAATGTGGCACCGTGGACCGTGCATTTGCTGCATCGCTGGCCGATCGCTAATCCCGATTGGCAGTGGCAAAACCGTATCTACGCCGTGGGCAGCAAACCGGTGCTGTTGGCAAGCGAATCGGTTCAAGACCCTGCGTTATCACTTCCTTCGCGTTGGCAGTGGGATAGCGCACTGCATTGGCAACAAAAGCTTCCCCAAATGCGTTTGCGCTGGACCTTGGCGGTCAGCAATCTTTTGGACCGAGCAGATTGGCGTGAAGCACCAACCCAGTCCTGGGGCGGCACCTACTTATTCCCTGTTCAACCGCGTAGCTTCCGCTTCTCGGTTCAGGCGCACTGGTAAGCTTCCGCAGCTTAAGGTGCCGGCCGCGCATCGTGTGTTGATGGTTTGAACCTCAGGGGCTTGTTGACATGCAGGGAATCTGCGAAACATTAAATCGTTTTAATGCTTTTTTTCTGTTGTTGAAGGCGTCTACTTTCAAGCGACCCGAAGGCAAGCTCGGCACGGGTATCCTGCTTTTATTGTGTCTCTGTCTTGGTTTGGTGGCGATGCCGAGCGAAGCGCAGCGAGCACCCGCCTGGGCGCAGCAACCGGTCCATCAGGTCGAGGGCATGTTTTCCTATCGTCTGCCCAACGGTTTGCAACTGATCCTTTATCCGAATAATACAAAAGCTTCAACGACCATCAATCTGACGGTTAATGTGGGTTCGCGCCATGAAGGCTATGGCGAGACCGGGATGGCGCATCTTTTAGAACATCTTGTGTTCAAGGGTTCACCAAAGTTTCCAAAGGGGATCGCTGAACTGTCAAGTCGGGGATTCCGTGTGAATGGCACCACATCCTGGGACCGCACCAATTACTTCGCCAGTTTTCCACGCAGCGATGAGAATACCCAATGGATGATTCAATGGCTTGGCGATGTGCTGGTGAATGCCTATATTCGCAGGCAGGATCTCGATTCAGAGATGACGGTGGTGCGCAATGAATTCGAGCGTGGCGAGAACAATCCGGTGGGTGTGTTGTATCAGCAGGTCTTTGCAACAGCCTATACCTGGCATAACTATGGCAAGGCCATCATCGGCACCCGTTCAGACATCGAAAATGTATCGATCGAAAGATTAAAGCGATTCTACAGCCACCATTATCGCCCTGACAACGCGGCCTTGCTTGTGAGTGGCGCATTTGATCGCGATAAAGTGATCGCATGGGTTCAAGAGGCCTTCGGGGCAATCGATAAACCTGAGCGCGCCTTGGAGCCGACTTACACGGTTGAGCCGGTCCAGGAAGGCGCACGAGCGTTGACGCTGCGCCGCGTCGGTGAGGCACCTGCGATCGTGCTCTCCTACCATGTGCCGTCAGCGCTGCATCAGGATTTCCCGGCGATGGTGCTTGCCACCCACATGATGGGCGGTCCCAACAACCGGATCAGCGAACGTATTGTTAAAAAAGGACTCGCCGCTTCGCTGTGGAGCTGGCCGCGCTCGGCACCAGAGCCCTCAAATGTGATTTTTGCTTTGCAGTTGAAGTCGGATCAGGCCACGGACAAGGCAAGACAAGCCTTGCTTGAACTGACCGAGTCGATTGCGCGCGAACCCTTCACCGAAGCGGAATTGTCTGCGGCGAAGGCCTATTTTTTGACCCAGTATGAACAAATGCTTGCTGACCCTGAGCGCGTTGCCTATAACCTTTCCGAGGCGATTGCATTGGGCGATTGGCGGATGTTGTTTCAGCAACGTGATCGAATTGCCGCAAGCAAGCTTGAGGATGTGAATCGGGTGGCCGCTGATTTTTGGCTTGAAACAAACCGCACCCTCGGGGTTTTCGAGCCCGAACAAAAACCAATGCGATCTCCCGAACAACGTCAGGCAACCGTTGCTGAGGCGATGCAAGGGTTTGCAGCGAAAACGGCGATCGATCAGGGTGAAGCCTTCGAGGTATCGCCGTCTCATATCAAAGCCCGACTGCGTAAAGATGTGCTGGCACCAGCCTTGACCCTGCAAAGTATCCGTAAGCGAAATGCTTCAAATCTTGTCGTTCTGCAGGCTAATCTTCGATATGGCAATTTGAAGGATCTCCAGCATCAGAGCGATGCGGCCGGACTCGCCATCGCAATGCTTTCACGGGGCATCGTCGGTCAGTCGAAGAAAGCCTATGCCGAGGCTATGACGGCACTCAAGGCGACGTGGGGTATTCAAGGTGGCGCTGAAGGGCTCACCCTGTCCTTAAGGCTGCCCGCCGATCGTTTTGAAGAGGGTTTATCGCTCTTATTCCTAGCGCTTAGCAAACCAGCTTTTGAACAGGCTGAATTTGAGGAGTTGAAGGCATCGGCGATCGCATCGATTGAATCGTCAAGACAAGATCCGCAGGCCATCGCCTTCCGCACCATGTCAGCCAAGCTCTCAAGCTATCCCAAAGGGGATCCCCGTTATGTGCCAAGTTTTGAGGAAAGTATTCAAACGCTCAAGACCATGCAACTGCATGAGGTGAAAGCCTTTTGGGATCGATTTGTTCGTCCTGGGCCCATGGCAGTCAGTGTTATCGGTGATTTGTCAGCAGAAAGACTCCATCAGGCATTGATGGCATTTTGGAAACAGTGGAACCTCGACAGGCCGCCGCTTGTGGGTTACGAGCGTATTGAGCGCCCCGCACTTGATTTGAAGCCGCAGGCTCAACGCATCATGACCCCGGAAAAGAAGAACGCGATCTGGCTCGCTCAGCGTCGATTTGAGTTGGGCGACAACGTTCGAAGCTATCAAGCGCTGCGTTTAGCGATCAGAATATTTTCGGGTGGTGGCTCACCAACAGGGCGTTTATGGGATCGTGTGCGAGAAAAAGAGGGCCTCAGTTATGGCGTCGGTGGTTCCCTTTCAGGCGGTGAGCCAGGCCGAGCCGCTTCACTGATGTTTTATGCGATCTTTGCACCTCAAAATTTAGAACGATTGCAGCAGTTGATGCGCGAAGAGTTTGAACGTGCTGTGGCGCAAGGTTTTGATGCCTCCGAATTGGAAAAGGCTAAACAAGGGCTTGAGGCCGAAATTAATCTGGCCTGGGCCCAGGAATCTGTCCTCGCAGGCACCTTGAATTGGCTCGAGGAGCAGTCGCGGACGGTTGACCATTTGCAGGCCATGCGCGACTTGCGGACATCGATTCAGCTGGAAGAGGTGAATGAGGCTTTTCGTCGTTATGTTCGTTTGAATGATCTCGTGACCATCATGGCCGGTGATTTCACAGCTAAAAAAAATCCATGATCAACAAGCCCTTTGAAGGGATCACCGTCGTCAGCCTGGAGCAGGCCGTTGCCGCGCCTTACTGTTCCTCCCGCCTTGCACAGGCAGGTGCCAGGGTCATCAAGGTTGAACGGCCCGAAGGCGACTTCGCCCGCGGCTACGATCGCGCGGTTCATGGCCAGGCCTCTTATTTTCTTTGGCTCAACACAGGCAAAGAGTCTATTGCGCTGGATCTCAAGCAAGCAGATGACCTAGCCTTGATGAAGCGCCTGATTGCGAAAGCGGATGTGTTTATCCAGAATCTGGCCCCTGGCGCGGTCGATCGGCTGGGTTTAGGGTCGGCGCAGTTGCGTGCTTTGCACCCTCGCCTGATCACGCTCGATATATCGGGCTACGGAAAATCAGGTGAACGGGCCAACCTCAAGGCCTACGACTTTCTGGTTCAGGGCGAATCCGGTCTGCTTGCAGTCAGTGGTTCCCCTGAAGCCTACGGACGAATCGGTGTGAGCCTTTGTGATATCGGTGCGGGAATGTATGCCTTGTCGGCGGTGCAACAGGCCCTGTTTTTGCGTGAGAAAACCGGCCAAGGTGCGAGCCTTCATGTCTCGCTTTTCTCTGGTGCATTCGACTGGATGGCTGTTCCGCTGCTACACCAGATTTATAGCCATAAGGCGCCAGCGAGGGTGGGTTTGCAACATCCCTCTATCGCACCCTACGGTGGTTTTCGTTGTGCCGATGGTGAGATGTTACTGATTTCAGTACAAAATAATCGCGAGTTTGCGCGATTATGTGAACATGTGCTTGGCGATGTCAGGCTTGCACAAGATCCGCGCTTTATAGAAAATGCCGACCGTGTCAAGCATCGTGAAGCGCTCGATGCATTGATTGGCCAACGATTTGCAGCTCGCACCCGCGCCGAGATGGAAGCGTCTCTGCAAGTCGCTGATATAGCGTTTGGCGGAATCAATTCAGTCGAGGCCGTCGTAAGTCATGCACAGGCGCGCTATTGGCCGATGCCCCTTGGTGAGATGGAGATTCAAATGATGGCGCCTCCCTTTGATGCCGATTGGCAAACGGGATGTTTTGATCCGGCCCCTGAGATTGATCAGCATGGGGATAGCATCCGAGGGGAATTTTCCGAAATACCGGCTGAGTCGTTTTCAGTCACCTTGAAACGAATTAAAAATCATAGCGAAACAAAGGAGTCCGATGATGATGTTGAAACAAAAGTTCGTGGCAGTTCGCAGACAAACCCTTAAGGCCGCAAGCACTGCGAGCATCAGTTTCGCGTCCGCTGTTTTTGGTCTGGGCGCCTCCCTTGCAAGCACCGCTGCTATGGCGCAAGCGTATCCAACGAAACCAGTGACCTTGGTGGTTGGATTTGCCGCGGGTGGACCCACCGATATTGTTGCCAGATCACTCGCGCAGTCGATGACGAAAACCTTGGGTCAGGCTGTAGCGGTCGACAACAAGCCAGGTGCCGGCGCCACCATCGCTGGCAATATCGTTGCCAAGGCCAAACCTGATGGCTATACCTTGTTCATTCACCACAACGGCATGGCCACTGCACCAGCGCTTTACAGGAAGCTTCCTTTCAATCCACTGACCGATTATGAGTACATCGGCCAAGCGGTCGATGTCCCGATGACCTTGATCGGCCGCCAGGACTTGCCGGTTAAAAATTTTGATGAACTGGTGGGCTGGATCAAGGCCAACAAGGAAAAAGTCAATCTTGCCAACGCGGGACTTGGTGCGGTCTCGCATTTATGCGGCACTTTGTTTCAGCAGACCATTGCCACAGATTTAACAACGGTTCCGTTTAATGGAACGGCTCCGGCACTTACTGCCCTCATGGGCGGACATGTCGATGTGCTCTGTGATCAGACCACGCAGACGATTCCTCATATCAGCGCTGGCAAGGTCAAATTGTTCGGGGTTACGACCAAATCGCGCATCAGTGCATTGCCGAACACACCCTCCTTGCACGAACAAGGGCTAAAGGACTTTGAAGTGGTTGTCTGGCACGGTGTTTATGCGCCGAAAGGCACCCCTAAACCCGTGATCGACAGCTTGACCGCGGCGCTGCAAGCTGCGCTCAAGGATCCCGAAGTGATGAAACGCATGAAGGACCTTGGTGCTGAAATTACCCCGGTTTCCAAGCAAACGCCCGAGGGCCTGCGCACGCATTTGAGCGCCGAGATTGAAAAGTGGGGCAAGGTGATCCGCGCCGCCGGACAGTATGCAGACTGAGCAATCGGTCGTACCGGGGTTTGAAGCGGTTCGTGAGGCTGCCTCGCGAATCGCTGACCAGATCCGGCGAACCCCGGTTTTGAGCAGCGCCGAGGCTGATCGCCGTGCCGGTGCGCGCTTGTTTTTCAAGTGTGAGAATTTCCAGCGTACCGGGGCATTCAAGTTTCGTGGCGCCTTAAACGCGGTGCGCGCACTCAGTGCGCAGGAGCGTGAGGCGGGGGTGATCACCTTTTCATCGGGTAACCATGGTCAGGCGATTGCAAGGGCTTGTCAGATTGAAGGCGTCAAAGCGGTCGTGGTGATGCCAAACGATGCGCCCCAGGCAAAAATGCAGGCTGCCCGGTCTTTCGGCGCCCGGATTGTTCACTATGACCGACGCACCGAGGATCGCGAGGCGGTGGCAAAAGCCCTGCTTGAACGCGAAGGCTATTGTCTGATCCCGCCTTTCGATCATCCGATGGTGATTGCAGGTCAGGGTACAAGCGCCCTGGAATTGATTGAAGAGGTTGGTAGCCTCGATGCACTTTACGTCTGCCTCGGCGGTGGTGGTCTCTTGTCGGGTTGCGCGCTGGCAGCAAATGCGCTTTCGCCGGGTTGTCAGATCATCGGGGTTGAGCCCGAGGCTGGCAACGATGTGCAACTTGCATTTGCTCGCGGCGAACCGGTCAGGATCGATGTACCCGACACGATTGCTGATGGGGCTCGCACCACCTGCGTGGGCGATATCACCTTTGCAGTCATCCGGCAGCATGTCACTGCGATAGAAACCGTATCGGATGGGGCGCTTATCGAAACGATGCGATTTTTTGCGCAGTGGATGAAGATCGTGATCGAGCCGACAGGCTGCCTCGCAGCAGCGGCAGCGATGAGGCAGCGCGAATTTGGGCCTGGTGCAAAAGTTGGCGTGATCTTGAGCGGTGGCAATGTTGACTTGGCTCAGTATGGGGCCTGGCTCGCTGCGGCTTAAGTGAGTTCAATCAGCGGCGGCCCAGTTTGGCATTGGCGTGCCTGGCGGCGCGCATTGCCCTGGCAGTCGACCCGCGATGCGATCAACGGCTATCACCAAGCCTGCGGACCGAAGGACGGTGAGCTTTTGCTCTTGGGTTGCAGTGCCGGGTGGATGCTCAAGCGCTCATGGCTCAAAGGGTTTTCGCGCCTGATCGCGGTGGATCTTGATCCCTTAGCGAAGGGGCTTTTTCGACTTCGACACCGTGGCTTGAGTCAATTGCTTTGGAAGCGGGCTGATGCGCTTGAGCAACTCGATACCTTGCTGGATACCTACCCTAATGCCGCTATTTTGTTCGACAACATGCTTGGACAGCAAGCCCTGATCAGCATGCACGAAGGTCGTTCTTCGGAGGATGAACTCGCCGCCTTGGAAAACGCTTTAAGCGGCCTAAAGGATCGTTTGCGCGGAAGAACTTGGGGAAGTCTCCATGATCGCATCTCAGGGCCTGTTCGAATCACCGCCGAAGAATATAAAATATATAGCAAAAAACCATGGATTGAGCATAGCGACAGGCTCCGATCAAATGCCGAATTGATGCAAGACCTCGCTCAATCGAAGGCCTTAAAGGCCCACGGGGAGTGGCTTGATCACCTGACCACCAAGGTATTCTGCAGCGATCATCCGCGTGCCTATGTGTTGTGGCCTTTTGCAACAGGCTATTGGCATTGGCTGGAACTCGCCTGGGTCAAACCCAAGTAAATCTTATGTAAAGCTACGATATCGTATGGAAAATACAGCAAAGCACCCACAAGATAATCCCTTGCTTGCCGCCTGGGAGGAAAACTTCGCGATTCCTCCTTTCGAGAGCATCCAAGCCGATCACTTCGAGCCGGCTTTCGAAGCAGCGATGGCAGCTCATCGTGAAGAACTCGCGGCGATCAGTCATCAGGAATCAAGTCCTGATTTTGATAACACGATTATTGCGCTTGAACGATCGGGCCTGAGCCTTCAGCGAGTTATTAATGTTTTTTATAACTTAACCGCCTCGAACACCTCAAGTACCTTACAAGCCGTTGAACGCGACATGGCACCGCGCTTGGCGGCGCACTTCAATCAAATGATGCTCGATCAAGGGATTTTTTCCCGGGTCGATGCCTTGTATCAGCAGCCTGCGCCATGGAAGTTCGATGCCGAGTCAAGCAGACTGCTTGAGCGATGGCATCTTGATTTTGTTCGCCATGGCGCCACGCTATCGGCGAGCGACAGGGCGCGTTTTGCCGAAATCACCGAAGCGCTTGCGAGCCTTTATACCGAGTTTTCGCAAAACCTTTTGCATGATGAATCCAATTTTCTCATGATCTTGCGCAGCGAAGACGATCTTCTGGGTTTGCCTGATTTTGTTCGTGCTGCGGCAAGGCAGGCGGCCATCGAACGTGGGTTACGCGAGGATGATGCCCATGTGATCACGCTTGCTCGCTCCTCGGTCACGCCCTTTATGACCTTTAGCGAGCGCCGCGATCTTCGTCAGAAGCTTTGGGCGGCTTGGGGCGAGCGCGGCGAGCATCCCGGTTCGCATGATAATCGACCGGTCATCATTGAGATTCTGAAGCGACGTCAAGAACTTGCAAGCCTTTTGGGATATCCCAACTACGCAGCCTATGCACTCGATGACACCATGGCAGGCACACCAAAAGCTGCGCGTGAGCTGTTGGAGCGTGTCTGGGCGCCTGCTCGATTGAGAGCCGAAGCGGAAAAGCATGACATGGAAGCCCTGGCTGCTTCGCAGGGCGAGGCTCTCGACATCGAAGCCCACGACTGGCATTTTTGGGCCGAGCGCTTAAGGAAGGCTCGCTATGATTTGCAGGAGTCAGCGCTCAAGCCCTATTTTCAGCTTGATCGGATGGTCGATGCGATGTTTGATGTTGCGACCCGATTGTTTGGTCTGCAATTCAAACCGATCTATGATCTAAAACTTTATCATCCGACTGTGAAAGCCTGGGAAGTTTTGGGCGCATCCGGCGAGCATATTGGTGTGTTTCTTGGCGATAACTTCGCAAGGACTAGCAAGCGTTCAGGTGCCTGGATGAGCACGTTTCGGGATCAACAGGCTTTACGTGATCCCCAGCGTCCGATTGTTGTTAACAACAATAATTTTTCACAGTCTGCCGGGCAAGCCTGCTTGTTGAGTTTAGATGATGCGCACACGCTTTTTCATGAATTTGGCCATGGGCTTCACGGCCTGCTCTCGAAGGTGACCTATCCAAAACTCGCCGGTACCAATGTCTTGCGCGATTTCGTGGAGTTCCCGTCGCAACTCTTTGAACATTGGCTTTTGCAACCCGAGATACTTAAACGCCATGCTTTGCATGTTGAGACGGGTGAGCCTATCCCAGATGCACTGATCGAGAAGATACTCAAGGCGAAAACATTCAATCAGGGTTTTTCAAGCGTGGAATATCTCTCCTGTGCGCTCGCAGATCTGGCGCTGCATCAGCAAACAGACTTTGAAGGTCTCGATTTACAGCAGTTCGAGCGCGAATTGATGAAAAAAATTGCCATGCCAAAAGCGATTGGTTTTCGGCACCGTTTGCCCCACTTTGCGCACTTGTTTTCGGGCTCGGGCTATGCCTCGGCCTATTACGTCTATCTTTGGGCGGAAGTCTTGGACGCCGATGGTTTTGAAGCCTTTCTTGAAGCGGGTGATCCCTTTGACCCTGTGCTTGCAAAACGGTTACACGACAAGGTGTACAGCGCGGGTAACCGCGAGGAACCGATGCAAGCCTATGTCGCGTTCCGCGGTCGCGAGCCCAGGGTGGAGGCTTTGCTCAGGCAGCGTGGTTTGCAGTGACGAAGCGTTGCTTCATTTTCCGCTGACGGTAAAGCAAGCCAAGAACGATCAGAAGATTGACAAGATTCCAGGCGATCCCGTTGATAAAGGCGGCTTCGTAAGAGCCGCTCACATCGAAGATCCAGCCCGACATCCAACCCCCGAGCGCCATCCCGCCCAGGGTGAACATGATCACAATGCCGACACGGGTGGCCGCAACCTGGGGTGGGAAGTACTCCCGGATGATGATTGCGTAGGCAGGAACAATGCCGCCCTGAAAAAGCCCAAAGAGTGCAGAGACGATGAATAAAGAACTCAGGTCCTGGAAGGGAATAAAGAGCAATAAAGCCAGACCTTGAAGCACCGAACCGAGCAATAAGGTGCGCAACCCGCCAATACGGTCCGAGATCACGCCAAAGATCAGGCGGCTGATCACGCCCGCTGCAAGCATGGCAGAGAGCATTTGGGCGCCTTTGACGGCACCAAATCCTAGATCGGTACAGTAGGCCACGATATGCACTTGTGGCATCGCCATGGCGATACAGCAAGAAACGCCGGCGATGCATAACAGCGCCAGTAAAGCCCTTGCCGAAATGCCTAAACTTTGCTCGGGCGAGTGGGTGCTACTTGCTGTGGCTGTTGCCTGTCTCGCGTCCATGCCGGCTTCTACAGGCGCATGGCCTGGCGCTCTTCTTCTGAGCAGTAAGGCCAGCGGCAGCATGGTCATCACACAAAAGATGCCAACGCCCATCATGGTGTCGCGCCAGCCATAAAGATCGACCCAGTGTCTGACCAGCGGCGGCCAAATTGCGCCAGCCATATAATTTCCTGAAGCAACAATGCCGACAGCAATCCCTCGTCGCTTTAAAAACCATAGCGAAGTGTCAGCCATCAAGGGTGCAAAACTGGATGAACTCCCCAGCATGCCCACCAACAAGCCTTGCACCAGGCTAAAGTACCAGAGGCTTGCGGCACCGCCGCCAAGAAGAAATCCCGCGCCAAGACAACTTCCCCCAAGCACGATCGGAAGCCAGATGCCATAGCGATCGGCGAGCCTACCCATCAACACCCCGCCCACACCAAAGCCAATCATGGTCAGCGTGTAGGGCATGGAAGCGTCAGCTCTGGCAACACCAAACTCTTGTTGTAGTTCGGGCAAGACGATGATCGCCATATACATGCCGCTGCCGCCGATAATCATCAAGAGGAGCGAGATACACAGCCTGAACCAGGCGTATTTCGAATCGATACCTTGATGGTTGTATGCTTGGGGGCTTTCTTTGATCTGCATGACGGCACAGTAGCAGATCTGCCAGGGTATTGTGGTCTGCGTTCCACATTGTGGTCTGCGTTCCACGATCTTCGCAGCAAAACTGCGGATCCCAACCTGTGATAAACCATCGACGAACTGAGCCCATCTTGGAGTATGCAAATGATCAGCTATGAAGTAACCGAATGGGGTATGCCCTTGCAGCAGGCGATTCGTGAAACGCCGCAACCCCAGGGCACCGAGGTTTTGGTGCGGGTGAAGTACTGTGGTGTGTGCCACTCCGATGTTCACATCCGGGATGGCTATTTTGAGCTGGGCGGGGGTAAGAAATTTCTCATGTCGCAACGCGGCATGACGCTACCCGTTACCCTCGGCCATGAGCCCTACGGCACGGTTTTGTCGGCGGGGCCTCAGGCGCATGATGCGCCTTTGGGCGAGGATCGACTGGTTTATCCGTGGACCGGTTGCGGTGCTTGCGCCCGTTGTGCTGAGGGCATGGACAACTGGTGCTCCAAACCCCGCTATATCGGGATTCAACGGTCTGGCGGTTACGGCGACCATATCCTGGTGCCGCACCCGAAGTATCTGGTTGACGCGAGCGGGATTGATCCAAGCTATGCACCGATTCTTGCTTGTTCGGGGCTCACCACATACAGCGCCGCCCTCAAGTTGCTGCCTTGCCAGCCGAGCGACTGGATTGTTGTGATGGGCGCAGGCGGCCTCGGCCTGATGGCCATTGCTGTGCTTAAGGCGCTTGGCCATGAGCACATCGCGGTTTGTGAGATTCAACGCAGCAAATGGGATGCGGCGAAAGCGGCCGGCGCGCATGTTTGCGTCGACCCGCTCGATGCGAGCGCGCTTGAACAACTCCAGGCCTTGTCAGGGGGCGTCTGGGGCGTGCTCGATCTGGTGGGCGCTGAAAACACTGCTTCACTTGCGATTGCGGCCTTGCGCAAGGGTGGCCGCTATGTACTCGTTGGTCTATACGGTGGCGAACTTTCGCTCTCACTTGTCCCGCTTGCTCAACGCGCCATGACCATTCAGGGTTCTTATGTTGGATCGCTTCAAGAGTTGCAGGAGGTTGTTGCGCTTGCACGCAGCGGTAAACTCAAGCCCATTCCAACGGCGGTTTGCAGCATGCAGGAGGTTTCAGACATTCTCGATCGGCTCAAGGCCGGAACGGTACTTGGCCGGGTGGTTGCCAAAGCCGACTAGTGGCAGGCTCAGGTCTGATTGGGGGCCCGGCTCAGCCTGAGCTTATGCCATTGCATGTAAAGAACGCCTGATAGCACCACACAGCCCCCGAGCATTTGCTCGGGCATTGGCTGCACTTGGAACGCCACCAATGAGATCAGCACGGCAAAAACCGGCACGGTGTTTTGCCACATCACCCCGGCATTAATGCCCAGCCTGGCAACACCAATATTCCAGGTGACAGCGCCCAAGGCTGTCGAAAAAGCAGCCGTGATGAAAAGATTTCGCAAGGCTTCAGCACTGGGATGAAAATTGGGTGCGCCAACCACACCGCTGCTCCAAGCGATCAGCCAAAAGACGAGCAAACAGGGAATCGAGCCCAGCGTGGTGAGGAAAGTGCGCTGCAACTGAGGCACGTCTGTGGGAAACCATCGCTGCGAAAGAATCGAGTAAGCCGTCCAAGCGGCAATCGAGAGCACAATCAGGATCTCACCGCCTTCGAGCATGAGGCCCTGGTCGTTGCGCTCCGATCTGCCATAGATTGCGATCGATGCACCGATCATGGTCAGTAGGGCCGCACCCCAGAACCCCTTTTCAAGCTTTGCCCCGGTCATCAAGCGCGTGGTCACCGCGCCATAGACCGGGGAACCAGCCATGATCGCTGCGGCCGTGATGGTATTGCTATGTAAAAGCCCGAGGTTATAAAGCGTAAAAAAACAACTCACACAAAGACTCATCAGCAAGACCCTGCCGGCAGGGATGGGCGATTTCAGCGAAGCGCTGCCTAGGCTTAGCAGCACCGCCATGGCCAGCAGGCAAGAGGCGATACTCAATCGCAAAGGTGCTAGCCAAAAGGGGTCGAAGCTTGCGAACAAGGCTGAGGTGAGCGGGATGTTCAAACCCCAAACGAATGCAGCATTGAGATAACAAAGCGTACCAATCCAAAAGCTGCGAGGCCCGCTCGGCGTTGTTGAACTTTGCATCGGTGTTGCGCCTAGGACGGATGGCGCTTCGGGTTGGGGCCGATCGGAGCGATGGTCTTTATGAGAAAAGGCCGGCCCCTCACTCGAGTAAATCCTTATAAGCATGCCAAGTCGCGTGGCCGATAAGCGGCGCCGTGATTGCAAGCAAGGGCAGAAAAAACACAAGACTTGTACCGATCAGTAAAACAATCATGAGGGCCCAAAGCAGCATGACGCCCGGGTTGAGCCAGAGCGCGCGAACACTACGAAAAATCGCTTCCATCGTGTCGCATTGGCGATCCAGCATCATGGGCATTGAGACGACAGACAGGGCAAAGGCCAGGGAGGCAAAAACAGAACCCGCAGCAGCCCAAACCACGATGAAGTCCAGGTTACTGAGACTTAGGATCTGTTCAATCACGCCTGCCACATTAGGCATTTCATGGGGGGAAAGCAGCGCAAAAATCACCACCGAGACCCTCGCCCACACAATCATCAGAAAGGTCAGCACGGCTGCAAAAAAAGCAATTGATTTCGTGTTGCGTCGCCAGGAAAAGAGGCTTGCCAGCAAATCGGGACTTTGGCCCGATTCGCGCTGCCGAGAAAGCTCATAAACCCCACAACAAAAAAACGGGCCCATCAGAAAGAAACCTGCCGTCAGCCCCATGGTCATCTGCCAGAGGGTTGAGTACATCCAATGGACCGATAAACCCATCATCACGAAGATGCCCCCGTAGAGCATCCCGAGAAAACGAGTCTCGTTTAAATCACGCCACCCGCGAGCAAGCCATCGCAGAGGCGAGGAAAGCGGGATTTGCTGCGGCGCAGAACGGGGCGCTGGTTCGGAGATGCCTTGCATCATCCGCTTACTTTACACGCGCAATGTCAATCCTGCATGACTTTGCTGCTTGGTCAGACCCGTGACGCCTCGGGAAACGAAGGTTTTCAGGCCCGTCCCACGATCGATGCACTTGCGAAGAGGTCCTTGAGCAGGGCGAGTGCTGCGCTTCCCGAAATGGCGAAGGGGTCGATCACGGGCAAGGGGCAGTACTTGAGAATCACCGAAGGATTAATCCGCTCAAGATTGACCTGACCCATTGTCCAGCTGCCAAAAATGCGTTCGTTGATCTCTTCATAGTGCAAAAGGCTCACGTCAGTGTGCCGCTGGTCTTGAACAATCTGTCCGTAAACGCGATTGATCGCGACACGGTCGCCTTCAATAAGCTGAAGAAAGGCTTGCTCGCTGAAGCACAATACGCCGGTGATTCCGTGCTGGGGGTTGTTTTCCCTACAGCTCTTTAAGATATCGTCAACGAAACTGTTTGCGCTTTGCTCGGCGGGGCGGCTGGCGTAGAGGAGTCGAACCAACATGGGCTTAGGCCTTTTTCGATTGAATCAACGAGAGAAATTCACGTCGCAAGTTAGCATCCTTGAGGAAGGAGCCGCGCATGACCGAATTGATCATGCGCGAGTCAACATCCTTCACCCCCCGCCAGTGCATACAAAAGTGGTCGGCTTCCATCACGATGGCAAGTCCGTCAGGGGACATTTTGTCTTGTAGCACGTCAGCAAGTTGGACAACGGCTTCTTCCTGAATCTGCGGCCGGCTCATGATCCAATCTGCGATCCTCGCGTACTTGGATAATCCAATCAGGTTGGAGTGTTCGTTGGGCATCACGCCAACCCAAACATGACCCATGATCGGACACAAATGATGCGAACAAGCGCTTCTCACGGTGATCGGTCCGATGATCATCAACTCATTGAGGTTTGAGACATTCGGGAATTCGGTGAGCGCGGGCATCCCGTAATAGCGGCCACGGAAAACTTCCTGCAAAAACATTTTTGCGACCCGACGGCCGGTCTCCTGGGTGTTGTGGTCACTGTCGGTGTCAATGACCAGGCTCTTGAGCACCTTCTCCATTTGGGTTTGCACTTCGTTCAGGAGTAGATCGAGTTCACCCGGTTCAATGAAAGCGGCGATGTTGTCGTTCGCGTGAAAACGCGCACCGGCTTGCCGGATCCGCTGCCTGATTTGCTCTGACATCGGGATACCAAGATCTTGGCTCGTTGTTTCGCGATCGAGTGCCTCAGCAGCACAGTCGGGCAAGTTTGCGTTCATCATGAGCGCCTTTGTTTTTTTGAAAAAGACCGCAAAGCGTAAACCCGTTCCAGCTTGGTGCATTCGAGCGACCACAGGCTGGACGAGGGGATTTATTCCCTTGTTCATCGCCTCGATAGCAGCAATACTTCCAGGATGAAGACAAAAGCCGAGGCCCTTGCAGCATGGCTGGTGCAACAGCACCGGGAAAAGGCAGCGCTTGTTGCGATGCCTGAAGCCATCGCAGCGCGCTCAAGCGCTGAAGCCATCATGACTCAAGACGCATTTGTTCGGCTTAAAGCTGTCGACTGTGGCGAGCCTGTGGGCTGGAAAATCGCGCTGGCAACGCCTGTCATGCAGGCCATGGTGGGGCTTGATGCGCCGATTGCCGGTCGATTGCATGCAAAACAGGTGATCGAATCGCCGGCGAAGACCGAATACAGCGGCTACGGGAGGCTGTTGGTGGAGTTTGAGATCGCCGTTCGTTTGGGCGCTGACTTGAAACCTCCCCGCGGTCGAGGCACAAGCAGGCATGATCGCTACAGCGTTTTAGAGGCGGTTGATGCGCTTGCCCCGGCGATGGAAATTGCCGATGATCGCATGGCGGATTACGAGCAAATGGTCCATCACGGTTTGCAACTCCTCGCCGATAACGCCTGGAACGAGGGAGCGATCATCGGTCGTTGGCGCCGTGACTGGCGAAGTCTTGGTTCGGCAAATGAAGGCCTTGGAAGCCTCAGCGGGATCGCCAAGATCAATGACGAGATCGTTGGCAGCGGCTTTGGAAGAGACTTGATGGGCCATCCTCTGGAGGCCTTGGCCTGGCTGGCTAACGAAGCCAATGATCGAGGTCGTTATCTTTGCAAGGGCGAGATTGCGATTTTAGGCTCGCTGGTGCGCTCAAAGTTCCCCAAGCTTGGCGATCGCCTGCAGTTTCAACTCGAGGGCTTTGAGCCGATC
>Ga0214923_10000061_pt1 | contig 145988 bp, 137 predicted proteins | sample LL1510_MetaG_FD_177993 | JGI IMG/M metagenome (GOLD analysis project Ga0214923, IMG submission 177993) | Freshwater microbial communities from Lake Lanier, Atlanta, Georgia, United States - LL-1510 | ecosystem: Environmental > Aquatic > Freshwater > Lake | place: USA: Georgia | collected... | reverse complement strand
CTATTTAACCTTTTATATCTTTATCAATTACATACTCTCTATTCACTTCTATATATTACCCCTTTCTTTACCTCCTTACGCCATCTTTAACACTTATACTTCAAACCCACTTAAATATCTTTTCTCTAACTCTTCATTTGACATCTCTTTTTCCAACAATATTCTTATTTCTACAACTCCTGTTTCGTCTCTTATTTCGCTTAGTATGTTGTTATCATCTAGTAGATTTTCCTCCTCTTTTTCATCCTCTTTTTCATCCTCTTTTTCCTCTCCTTTTTCCTCCTCTTTTTCTAATGTAAACATTTTATCTACCATTTCTTTATTATTTTCTTCTTGTTTCTTTTCCTTATTCACAGTTTCTTTTATTTTGTCTGCGAAAGATGAAAATAAATTATAAGGGAAAGACAACTCTTCATTACCACCACCAATTATTTTTTTTTCATCCTCTTCTTCTGTTATCAACTTTATTTCATGTTTTATATTCATTTTTTTTAATTCTGCTATTATTCGACTTAGATAGTTTTTCACCACATTCTTTCCTTTTATTTCAAATATATGAATTGTAAACTCAGTCATTTTTTTCGATTTTATAAGAGCCACACCATTTGGTTCCGCAGTTGGTTCCGCAGTGGTTTCCGCAGTGGTTTCCACAGTTGGTTCCGCCGTGGTTTCCAGAGTGGTTTCCACAGTGGTTTCCACAGTGGTTTCCGCAGTTGGTTCCGCAGTTGGTTCCACAGTTGGTTCCGCAGTTGGTTCCGCAGTGGTTTCCACAGTTGGTTCCGCAGTGGTTTCCGCAGTGGTTTCCGCAGTTGGTTCCGCAGTGGTTTCCACAGTTGGTTCCGCAGTTGGTTCCGCAGTGGTTTCCGCAGTTGGTTCCGCAGTTGGTTCCGCAGTTGGTTCCGCAGTTGGTTCCACAGTTTTTTCTGTAGTGGGTTCCACAGTTTGTTCCGCAGTGGGTTTCGTAGCGGTTGGGTCTATCGCAATATTTTTATTATTCATCATCATAATAATATCTATACAGGAACACTCTATAATCTATATAGCTAAATAAACGAGCAAAAAAATTGAATTTAGAAAAGTCAATAAAATATTATCATCAAAGTAATAAAACTAGATAATAATAATATCAATCAAAGATGGTGAAAAATACTACCGGAGGAACAGGAACAAAGAGTTTGGCAAGAAAGCATCAAAAAAATACGGAAAGCAAAGGCGTTCGCCTTCCAGAAGACACTGACCTAGAAAGATTCGGGTGTGTAACAAAAATGTTCGGCAACGGAATGTGCGAAATCACATTTGACGATAAAACCACCCTTTTGGGACATATTCGAAATAAGTTCAGGGGAAAACAAAAAAGACACAATCTAATTAGCTTAAATTCTCTTGTCATGGTTGGATTGAGAGAATGGGAAAATCCACGGAAATCATGTGACATCATAGAAATGTATGAGGAAAATCAAATAGAACAATTAAGAGGAATCCCTAGTGTAAAAATCGACAATTTAATCCAATTGAGAATTGGAACGGCATTCTCGTCCACAACGTCAACAACCGACTTTGATTTCGCCGAAAATAATGAAATAGAAGAACAACCCCTGCCTTATAAAAAAACAGAAGAAAAATTTGAAATTACACAAGGTAGAGAAATTGATTTTGATGATATCTAGAATGGAAACAAAGAATTCATACTAGATATATGATGTATAAGAGATGTGTGTATTTGTAAAGTTATTTTCTTTTTGTAGAACGGCGTTTTGACTTTGGCGTTTTTCTTTTGGATTTTTTTCCAGCGGAGGTTTTTCTAAAAGGATTATAGTTAAGCCCCGATCTAATATTATCTACAATATTTGAACCAAATTTACTGGGTGTAAAACCCTCCACATAGTGACAATCTTCATTTCTGTACTGTTTTTCGCCTTCATATTTTGAACCTTTTGTTTCGCTAATCTCGTCTCGAGGAACTGTAGTAAATACAGGGTTCGTGTTTGAACACTTGAATTTATGTGTATTACTTCTACATAGACCAGTCACCACATGTGAACAATTACTGCCAACATTGTTTACACCTTTTTTCATTTCAAACGCCGATTTTAACGACATAAAAAATAAAGAAAGGGTAATTGCGAATTTCACGCCTTAACATACTTATCTTCCCGAAAGAGTATCGCAGTTAATTATAATTGGTTGGACTTCTTCCTTAGAAGAAGGTAAGAAACATTCAGGGCGCTTTTTTCCTGCCTTTTGTAATTTCAATAAATATAGAATGTTCTTTGAAGCATTGATGTCTCTATCCATACAGCATAATTTACACTCGTTGAGATTACAACGGATTACACTGTTGATTTGAGATAATCTTGCTTTTGTATATGTTCCATCACGCATTTTTCGTATTACTTTATTTTTATACAACTCAATTGGTTTATGACAACAATTACAAGTTTTACTGGTATTGTATTCATCTACATCTACCACATCACAATATTTTCGTAGTTCATTCTTGAATTTCTTAATGGGTGCGGTAGGATGTTTTTTTACTAATCCATGTTGTTGGGAAAAATCTCCAAATCCTACTAATGTTTTTTTCTTTCCAACTATGCTTTCGCAAATCTTATGTAATGTTGCTTTTCCCCGACAATAGGAACGAAATGATAAACCACGAAAATTCTTATAGAGATGAAACTGAAAAATAACATTCATATGTGGATATACATATTTGAAATAGTTTCGCATTCTTTCCAAACTGGTAGTTTTGAAACTTGGAATGTTTCTCCACATTTCATAATGTTCCCAATTTTTATACCACATTTCCCTTTTATTACAAGCATATTTCATTTTACAATCATGTCTATAACTGGGAGTGGTTGTTTCAATTATTCTCCCCTCATCATTACAAGATGTTTGTAAAGAACGAACACCAGGGTCAATCCCTACAAGTTGTTCATAATTTACCTTTTTTATGTCTTTTGCTTTTGGTGCTTCATATTTAGGTTTCCTCAATCTTACTACGCCCACTTTTCCATCTGTAAAAATAGCATAAGCAAACTTCCGTTCCTTTGTTTCATATTTTTCTATTTTGAAAAGTTCATACCAATATACCAATTTGTTTTCATCAAAATCCTTAGGGACGGGTTGTTTTGTAAAATAAGAAATGATGTCCTTCAAACAACTACTACAAATTTCAATAGCAGATAAGGTAAATGAGTTTTTTGTTGGAAGTAAATTGAAAGTTCTTACACCTTTCATATAAGGATACTTCTCAAATTCTTGTAGGATTTTGTAATAGACACTTACAAAGTGGTTAGAATGTTTCTTGATATTTTCCTCGGTGGGTATATATTTCAACCATTGCCTCATTTTCATAATAAAGAAGTTTCTACCTCTGTATTCAAGTGCGTAAATATCCTTCAACCACTTATAAATAACTGCTTTTCTATTTTCACCTGTTTTCAATTCCAAGTATTTATGAAATCGTTTATAGAAATTCAAAACAAGATGGTTATTCGCCATGGTAATTTGCTGTCTATTCAAATTGTTTATGAGATTACCCATTTTATCGCGAAACGGAAGGTCGCCCAAATGCTGTTTGTATTGAGAAAAACTAATATACATTTCATCTGTGGTATCAATCTTTTCTTTTCGTTCCCGCATTACAGATACAGTAGAACACGCTTGGTAGAATAAATTTTGGGTAATTTCAGGTAAAGGTTTCTTTTCTTGTATCAATCTTGTAAAGTGGTAGTTTAATAATTGGTAGGAAAGGAAACAAATCTTATTGATATTCAATACAATCTCCTGTATTCCACCATTCAAATAATTATTCTCCACTAAACTATTGAAACTCATCTTTACGCAAGTGAAATCTGTATCTTTGTTAGCTTCTTTGCGTTCCTTCACATCTTTACGGACACGTTTCTTCTTCACTTCAGGAGGTAGGACTTCCTCCTTTTTCTTTTTGGGCATCCTATATTATACCTAAAGATTTTATTTTTATATAATATTCCGCATAATTATATAAATGCCTAAATATTTTCCTCCATGGATTTTTCCTTCTCTTCCTTTTCTTTCTTTAGTTTCTCCTTTTTATTCAAATATGCTCTTCTTGCGTATTCCTTTTTCTTTTCAGGAGAAACTTCATATGCTTTGTTTCTTGCTAATACTTCATTTTTATGATTTTCATAATAATTTTTATGTCTCGCTGGAGCAGTATATTTCTTAAGTTTTTCTTTTAGTTCTTTATTCTCTTCTTCTAATATTTTGTTCTTATCTATCAATTCTTCCACATTCATTTAGAGTGTAATTATAAAATATTTTTATATAAGTTCAATAAAAATTATATAAAAAATCGGCGTTTGAAATGAAAAAAGGTGTAATGTTCCCGATCTATCTGTTTCTTCTGTTTTATCTGAGCAACAAAATATTCTTACCTTTTTTTCACCCGAGCTTTCTGAGCCTCCTTTTCTAGTTTTATTTGCACCACGTTTCTTACGCGAAGACATTCTTATATAATGCAAATATAAAAATTATAAAAATGACTAAAATATCTTACATCTCGCAACAAATATAAAAAATATAACAACACGTTATTCTAGAAAGATTTCTCTAAGAAACACTATCGGTATCATTGTATTCTGTATAATCTCTATCGGCATACATCATCTCTGTGATTTCAAAATTCAATAATTCGTCTTCATTTTTTAAGTTCAAATCATCCATATTTTCAGCTGAATATGTATACACCTTATTTATTTCATCTCTACACAACGGGCAACAAACCTTTTTATCAACAACCTTCGTTTCTATACACCGAAATAAACACGTCTTACAAAATTCATGCCGGCATTCTGTTCTCAAAATATCAATATAAGAATAATCATTATAACATATCGGACATTCCAATAAATTATCCGGCATAGTGTCCTGAATAAAAACCGGTGTTATCTCATTCTCAGCACGATATTCTAATGACATATCTGCAAATTCATTTGCAACCTGTAAAATGGAAAACACCTTGTTTAAGTCAGCCATCGAATTTGCTGCCATGATTCCATGAATAAAATCACCAAACCATTGTCCGCTTTGATAATCTTCACCGTAATTTATTGTAAATTCAACCATCAACATCGTTGCTGCTAAAAATACTTCTTCGTATCGTGACTGTAGCTGTTGTTGGTATAACAATGTATTCACACTGTTATAAATATTGGGTTGTGTCATGCACCAATTCACGATTTCACGTATCAATGTTTGTATTCCTATTTGATTCACCCGAATGAAACCAATAATAGTTGTATTCATTTTTGCAATCGATTCTGTATTTTACTAGAATTATTACATGAATTCAATTTTACACATATTCGTGTAAAATGGACGGTTTGGAAAATAAAAAAACACAGTCTAATATTGTAATTCATGCGTTGAGTATATATATTATATATAATGAAATATCCAAACCATTTTACAAGAAACTCATATACACCCAAATATATTAGCTCGCCCGAGCCTTTGGTTATTTACTGATTTGAAGACGAATCTTCCTTTTGACTTTATCTTCATCTTCAAATAGAAACATCTTTATTTTCACATAAGAATAATTCTCCAAATCCGTGTGTGTTATGACTCGACCAATCATTTTCAAATTCTCCAAATAAACCATATACACAATCGAACCGTCATTCTTAATAATTTTATCAAAGACCACAGCATCATGTTCTTCGTTCATGATTTCCGGATTTCGAACACATTTATTTAATAACTCACAATCCGTTTGAATCTTGCGAATAGACCGCATCACCGTGTTTATATAATCCATCTGTCCTAACCAACTTTCAATAAATGTCTCCGCATCCGGGCTTATTTTCATAGACAATGTCTCGCGAAACAAAATGATTTGGTTCAATAAATCAATCAACCTTCGAATTGGACTAGTAATATGAATATATGTCTTTATATTACGATGGCTATCTGTGTCGAGTTTTATACTGCGTAAATTTATCAATTCGTGTTGTAATTCGGCATCGTCCGAGTAATTTACATATTGTCCCACCGTATTATTCCAAGTTTTTAACACGCGCATTGTGTCTTCTTTGAGTTGGGACTCTTTCACATCATTGCGTAATTGACTATTTACGAATGACAACGACCTGAAAATACCCACCTTTTTATTTATCATCGTCACCGCGCTATATGTATTCACCATCACCATCCAATGAGCCACTACATCGTGACTATTTCGAACTGTCTTATCCATTTTAGTCGTAATATGAAACAGTTTGTTATAATGCGCGTCTTCAGTTGTTAATACTGCGTCCTCGTATCGATAATTTTTTCGAACCTTTATCAAGGCGTTTCTATATTCAAAAGCTGACGGTTGAAGCATTTTTCCATTTTCATCCACGATAAAATCCATTACCATTGCAAACCTCGACTGATTTTCTTGCAAACTACATAACATGTCTGATAAAATCGTTGGTAACATAGGCCGTCTTCTGTCGGGTAGATAAATCGTCGCTACTCTTCTACTGAATGAATTCCAGAGGCCTAATGTCTCTAACCATACGAAGACATTGGCGATATATACCGATATCTTATAAGAACCATTTTCCAATTCTTCTATACTAAACCCGTCGTCATAATCCAAACTGTTATGGGGGTCTATCGTGAATACATATTTTTCTCTGCGGTCTTCAATTTGGAAATTCGAGTTTTTAAATATCTGTTCGATATAATCCTCGTTCGTCTTTTGATTCAACACTTTCCGCGTATTGTTGGTAAAATCTGTCAAGGAAATATGAATACTCTTGCAATACAATTGATATTCATAAAATGATTCTAGACTATCTACGTCACCCACGGTTTCAACTAATATTCCTCGTGGATGCTTTCCGTCCCAATTTTCATATTTGAAAACTACGTATTTATTCTTATTCACTTTTGAAAACCCCAGTTTAATATCATAAGGAATCAAAAACGACGGTAGATGTCTATCGTCTGGAATACATTTGTATAAAAGCCTCTTTTTATTTTCTGTTCTACCAAATGTCTTGTTGTTTTCCAATAACAAGACACCGGCGATTGATGTCGAAATTCTAACAGGAGAATGGACGGTGGTGGGTGTAAAATTATCGTCTATTCGTGACGTGACAAATACATCGCGGCTGAATAATTTCATATCGACAGGGTTTATTTTAGAAAGGGTTGGGAAATCTTCAATTGCGATTTCATTGTTGCTTTCCAAGTCGATAAAAGACCAACTCGAATAACTACGGTCATTTATATGAATTTTTACTTTCCGCTGTGAATTCGAATCCAACATTTTTTATTACTATTATTATTCAATATTATGCAATATTTCTTTATTCAATTTCCAGTTCAATTTTACATATTTTCAAGGCTTAGACGGCTGATACAGGAAAAATAAAAAAAATAACATAGACAATTTTTATGTGTATATAGAAACCCCCATGTTTTATCAATCTTATCCATTACAGGTTTATCATATCGAATCTTTACGACAACAACGACAACAAAGACAGCACAAAAAGTCTGTTAGTTGGGACAATATCGTAAGTGTTTACAATACATATTCTGTTGAAGATTACGATAGAACCTGTTATATAGAAAGGGATACAGTTTCTTTTTACAATCAACATATTACATACAGAAATCTATATGATAATATTGTTGCAACTTCCACCGACTCTAGCAAGACTGAATTCACCGAAGATTTATCGGGCGTAACCTATGATTGTATACAATTTGATAAAACTGATGGTGACAAAAATTACATTAGTCCTGTTGTAAAATTTGACATTATTGGAAGTTTATTTGAATATTTTGGAATTATAGAGTAATTCGCAATTCGCAATTCATAATTCGTAATGCATAATTCGTGAACGGTATAAATATAACTTGCGTTAGTCTATATATACCTATAAAATTCATCCAATCTTATAGATGCCCCCGAAATTCTATAAAAAAAAATCCGTCGAAATTTCTTCTGCGAATATATCCAGTGCTAAATATCTAATCATCGTAGAATCTCCTTCAAAATGTGCGAAAATAGAGCACTTTTTAGGAACAGAATATGCTTGTATTGCATCGAAAGGACATATTCGAGGTATTGAAGGTATGAAATCTATCGATACCAAAAAAACGTTTGAGCCCGCATTTTCAATATTAAAAGAAAAAAAGGAACACGTCGAAAAAATGCGCGCTTTTGTAAATCGGTTCTCCCCATCATGCATCTTTTTGGCAACCGATGATGACCGCGAAGGAGAAGCCATCTCGTGGCATATATGTCAGGTTTTTAATCTTCCCGTCGATACCACCCCCAGAATTTTGTTTCACGAAATCACGAAAAATGCGGTGACGAAAGCGGTGCAAAACCCCGGAAAAATTAATATGACACTGGTTCTAGCGCAACATGCCAGACAAGTCCTCGACATTCTAGTCGGTTATAAAGTGTCGCCATATTTGTGGAGATATCTTTATAATAACAAATCGAACTCTCTTTCCGCGGGTAGATGCCAGACTCCTGCACTCAGGCTAGTTTATGACAATGAGAATGAGAAAACTCAGGCTGACTTAGAACACAAATATAAAACCTCTGGGGTTTTTACAGCGAGAAATATCCCATTCGTGTTAAATCACGAGTTTGACAATGAACCCCAAGTAGCCGATTTTTTGAAATCTTCGCAAAAGTTCTCTCACATGATTTCAGTTCAAAAGCCAAAAGAGTCTCGTCGAAGTCCACCCAAACCATTTCACACATCTCGTTTACTACAAACTGCGTCGAATATTCTACATATGTCTCCCAAAGAAACGATGTCATTATGTCAAATGTTATATCAAAGCGGACATATTACATACATGAGGACAGAAAGTTCGCAATATGCAAAACCGTTTTTAGAGGATGCCAAAGGGTTTATTATTAAAACATGGGGTTCGGAAAAATACGTGGGTGATTTAAATGCTTTGGAGAATAAGAATTCCGCCAATCCACATGAAGCCATTCGAGTGACTCACATAGAAACGACATATATAAAAACGGACGACGACAATTCGCGCATGGCCTCGTTATATAAATTGATTTGGAAAAACACAGTAGAGAGTTGCATGACGGAATATAAATACAACGCAGTGGAAACACAAATATCGGCACCAATGAATTATCATTATAGTCATACTATCGAAATACCTGTTTTTTTAGGATGGAAAACAGTCACCCAAAAAGATGACGTGACAACAATACAAACGACTGAAACTGGAACTATAAATTACCTTACATCACTAATGCCGAATCCGGCTAGTCATAAACATATTGAAAGCACTGTTGTAGTTCGAAACCGACACTCTCATTACACCGAATCAAGTCTTATTCAAAAATTGGAAGATGAGGGTATAGGCCGGCCATCTACATTTGCATCCATCGTCGACACGATTTTGGAGAGAGGTTATGTGAAAAAATGCGACTTGGAAGGTAAAGTCGTAGAATGTAAAGAATACAAATTGGAAAATGGAGTAGTTCATACTACATTAAAGTCAAAAACGTTTGGTAATGAAAAAAACAAACTTGTGATTCAACCCGTTGGAAAGATGACTATTGAATTCTTATTGAAATATTTTGAACCTTTATTCGATTATGAATATACTAAAAATATGGAGACTGAACTCGATTCCATTTCATCCGGAATTACGAAAGACTGGTCGTCAATATGCAAAAATTGTTATGACGAAATCAAAAGTTTATCCAAAAATGCGAGTCAAATTACGAAACAGGTTTTTGAAATCGAAGATGGATACGATTTCGTCTTTGAGAAATTCGGTCCCGTGATTCGACATAAACTGTCGAATGGGGAATTTGAATATTTTCCAGCGAAGAAAAACGTGAATTATGATTTGGAAAAACTGAAAAATAAGGAGTATACATTGGACGAATTAATTGAAATAAAAAATAGTTGCCTGGGTATTTATGATTCTTGTGAAATATTTATTAAAGACGGAAAATTCGGAGCCTATGTGGAATGGGGAGATAAACGAGAAAGTATCAAGGACATTGACAAACCCTTGTCGGATATCGTTTTAGAAGACGTTGTTGCTTTTTTAGATAAAAAGGAGAAAGGAGAAACGAAAAATGTGTTGCGTGTATTAAATAAAAACATGAGTGTGAGAAGGGGGAAATTTGGTGCCTACGTATTTTATCAAACACCGGCCATGAAAAAACCTCAGTTTTTGAATATAAAAAGTTTCAAAGAAGGGTTTTTAGGATGCGATGCCGACGTTTTAGTCAAGTGGTGTTGCGAGAAGTATAAATTGTAGAAGGATTATAGATGTGTAAAATCTTATCTAATGTGACATTATATATAGATAAGATTCAGGTTGTTGAAAACTACTATGAGTCAAAATATTGCGAATAAGTCCTTACTTTTCATTCTATTCCTATCCTTTTATATAACACTATTTGTCTATATATACAGGAAAGAGACAGAACTCGTTGGTATTGGAGCATTAAATATCGTTCATTCCGGAACAATGTTGTTTATTTTCAACTCTATTTCTCCTCTAATTTCGGATTCGGCTTTTTTAAGTAAAAATTGGGTTGTTCTATTATGTTATATTACTGTTTTTTCAAGTGTTGTCTTATATTTTGTGTCACTCGTTCTTGTAAATACAACATTGTTTGGATTGGAGACAAAGTTCATGAATAGTTATGGCACCCCATTGCATTTGTCCGATAGAGCAAGAGATATGTTAGAACTATTAAAAATTCTATGGATAATATTATTCTTCCTCCCTATCTTATTGCTTGCCATTGTGACAAACTTTGAGAATTCTATACAAGCGAACATTTCTGAATTATTACCTAGTTTATTCAAGGGAAACTATGGTAATTTATTATCAATAATCCCTGCGTTTTTAACACTTTCATATGCTGCTATTGTTATTTGGTTGTCTGTTTGGCAAATACAAACTGCAAATGAATTTTCCAAGTTAAACGGTAAAGATTTACTACGTAAGTAAGTTGTTTCGCTGAAAACGCGGGGAGGGGGTGGCGCGCGACTGCTATATATCATTTGAGTAAAATTCGTATAGAAACAAGAATTGTATTGTATCTAGTTTCTATATCTACCGATGAAATTTTATGAATCTCACTATGAAGAATACATATCGTCTGTCGAAAATTTTAATATACACCCCGAATTAACCCCCGTTTTCAAATCATTCCCGAAAAAATTAAATCAACTAGAAAATATGATTATTTATGGCCCACCTGGTGTCGGCAAATACTCACAAATGCTCTATTTACTAAAAAAATATAGTCCTAGCGACTTGAAATACGATAAAAAAATAGTGGCACAAACAGATAAACAAAATTACAATTATAGAATCAGCGATATTCATTATGAAATTGACATGTCATTGCTCGGGTGTAATTCCAAAATATTATGGCATGAAATCTTTCTCCAAATCGTAGATATTATATCCGTAAAACAAGAAAAAATAGGAGTCATTGTATGTAAAAACTTTCATTTAATACACACTGAATTGCTTGACATCTTTTATAGTTACATGCAACAATACAACCACAGTCATTCTCATATCCAAGTCAAGTTTTTTATTATGACCGAACAATTGAGTTTTATACCAACATCGATTATCAATGCCTCTCATATATTACGTATTGGGCGTCCTTCCAAAGAATTATACTTGACTATGAGCGCCTATTTTGCAAACCCAACAAAACAGGAAATCGACGCACAAGATTTCACACAACGGATTGCTGATTATAAAGCCAAGATACCGTTTCTCGGTGTGAAATTTTTGAAACCAAACGAGACGACCGAGGAAGTATTTGAAAATATAGATACAGAGGGAATCGTAAATATAAAGGAAATTCGCTCTTTTCCATTACTCGAAAGTATAGAAAATATACCTCCTGATGTATTCAACACTGTATGCGATAATATTATAAATGAAATTGTCTCTATTAAAAACTTGTCATTTACTAGTTTCAGAGATACTCTCTATGATATATTGACTTATAATTTGGAGATGTCGGATTGTTTATGGTTCATTATAAAACACTTTATTGAAGACGGTAGTCTTTCTATACAAGATACGTCGGACATTTTAGTCCAAACGCACACCTTTTTGAAATATTTCAATAATAATTATCGCCCGATATACCATTTAGAGAGTATTATGTTCTATATAATAAATAAGATTCATAAATTCAAATAGTAAGACACACCATTTCTCGTGTGTAAAATATGAATTATAAAAGGGCTTGTGAAATTTTAGAAATCAATGAAATAACCACTGACGAATTAAAAAAACAGTATAGGCGAAAGGCATTATTGTATCATCCTGATAAAAATCCCGACCCGAATGCATGCGCCACTTTTCAAGAAATACGCGATGCATATGAATATCTATTAAAGCACGAATGCTGTAGTGGTAATGATTCTAGCGATGACGACGCTGATACAAGTGATGATGATAAAACTGGATACAATTTCGCCGTGTTCTCATTCATCAAAAATATCTTGACAAAAGACTCGCGGAATAATCTTTTTCACACCATTCTACAGCGAGTTGCAACTTCATGTGAAACGAATGCATTAGATACATTACAAAAATTAGATAAAACCATTCTCATAAAAACCAGAGATGTATTGAAAAAATACAGGGCTGAAATGCATTTTACAGAATCATTTATCGAAAGCATTGATGCATTAATCATTGAAAAAACGAAAAACGACGAGTGTATTTTATTGAACCCCACTTTGGCCGATTTATTCGAACACAATTTATATAAACTTCGAGTTGGGGATTTCACTTACATTGTTCCTCTTTGGCATCACGAATTGGTATACGATAATTCAGGGAATGATATTTATGTAAAATGTTATCCTATGTTGCCTGAAAATGTAAGCATAGACGATAAAAACAACGTCCGCGTCTCTGTAGCATATTCTGTTACTGAATTATGGGGAAAAGAAACGGTGGAAGTTCATGTCGGTGGAAAATCGTTTCCTATTAATGTAGGTCTTTTGAAATTATGCGAACAACAGACTGTATTGTTCGCGCAACAAGGGATTTCCAAGATAAATACTACAAATGTGTATGACGTTACTATTCGAGGTGATGTATTTATAGATGTGAAATTGAATCTGTGATTGCGGTTACAGTTGAGAGAGTGGATTGTAGTTGTATTTTGTTTCCAAACCCACATGAGAAATTCCGTGAATACCGATTGTGATTGAGAACAACAATAGTAAAAAAATGGTTTGCAATCGGCTCATTCTTGGAAACTGTATGATTGTAATATATAGAGCGCAAAATATGAGAAATCCTTGCATAATATGGGCGTAAAAAGATGGTGCTAAATATAGAGCGTCCATGTTATCTCCGAACAAACTTGTTATATATATACATATATGTATATATAGAATGCACTAGGTAAGCTGTGAGGTGAATATTGTGTATAGTAAATTACATTTGCACGATTTGCACGATTTTTATTCAATTTTGATTCAGTATTTTATCGAGAGCATCTTTGTTGGCTGTCGTCTCGTCGTATCCTTCATTTATCATGGGTTGAAACAAAAATTTGTCTTTGGAAAAAATAGTTGTATAATCACTAAGTGACAACCCTGCTCCATGTATTGTTTTCGGTAACTCATCGCTTAATAGTCTCTTTTTCCAAATATTGGGCGTAATATGCAACGTTGATGTCGTGATATTTAGATATGGGTTGTTTGAAAACCCACCGTCATAAGAAAGAAAATTTTGATAGACATTCGTAAAGCCACCTGTAATCAATGGGATATGAGACGATGCTATACAACAATTGAGTGCATCTTCAAGTTCATCGAATCCTGTGAAAATAGTCGTGTTTGTTTTAATTCCCGTTTTTTTGAATGTTGCGTATATACTATTTTCATTGGATTGTTCGATTGTAGTAACTCCTATAAAAAGTCGTCTCAAATCAAAATCGCTCGTTGCGTAATTATCCAATACCCGGGTCTTCATCATTTTTTCCAAATCTTGTATCGAATTTATTTTCTGCAAATCAGTAGTTATAATTTTATTTTGCAGAGTTTCAATATCACCTTTATAACACATCAGTAAAGAGTTCCACGCACCAGCGGATGCGCCCGAAAATATGTAATCATCTAGATTATAATTTTGTTTGATATATTTGCAAATACCTAGCATATAAAAACCGCGATATCCACCTGGGCTTATCGATATCAACTTTTTGTTTGCAACGAATTCATTTTCTTGAACGAATTTATCGATGTCTTTTTCCCCAAATGTGTGTTTATTTTTTATATTTCTTATATAATGCGCTGAAATTGAGACTGGTGAAATCTTTTGAAGAGATGAATAAAATGTCCCTAGATTACTGTTATGAAAAAAAGACGGTTTATTGGCATGTGCAAATTTATACACCGCCGTTCGCAAAACCATTTCTGTTACAATATAGAGTGTTCTCAATTTCATCCGGTTTATATATTGTTATGATATATGTTGCGAAATTTTTATGTTTGTTTTTGTCATTGAGTGATTTATTCTTGGATTATAATTTTGATTGTAGATTTTCATGTTGAATTTCGAATGCCACTCGCCAAACCAATATGGCGTTTATATCTTCCAATGATATTTCCGTCTCTCTTGAATACATTGGATAAGTCTCTTGTGTAAATATTTTTTGGATAACACCGCCACCACGAAGAACATTGCCTAATACTGCAGGTCTATGATTGCATATGACATTCCAACCTCTCGATAACAATATATTGTATATTTTTTTGGAAAACTTGATATAGAAGTGGTCTACACATGGAGAGTTTTTTATATGCGAACTTTCCGGTTTGAATACGATTCTGTATATTTCACCGTTATATTTTGCATCCGGATTATCACGCTCGAATACTACAACATTATCCCCATCTTTGAAATTGTGTCTCTCGTATAAGTAACTGGATGACATTTTTTAGTTTTATCGTAAAAAAACGAAATGTTTTGAAAAATCAATTTTTTATTGGTTCGCATATACACCGCTGTATATGTGAAGCAAGATATGAATCTGTAACAAAAAAATACATTATGTGTTGTATATTTTATTTATACAAAATATACACGGTTTTTTGATGTTTTTGATTAGTGTTTTGTTTGATGTTTTTGATTAGTGTTTTGTTTGATGTTTTTGATTAGTGTTTTGTTTGATGTTTTTGATTAGTGTTTTGTTTGATGTTTTTGATTAGTGTTTTGTTTGATGTTTTTGATTAGTGTTTTGTTTGATTTACGGCGCCTTCTTCTTCACAACCTTCTTTACTGGCTTTGCTGCCTCTTCCACTGCAACCTCTGCTTGTGGAGCTGGCTCTGCTGCAACCGCCTTCTTCACCACCTTCTTGACGACTGGCTTGACTGGTTCCGGCTCCGGCTCTGGCTCCTCCTCCGCATCACTGTCTGCAACCTCCGTTGACACAGCAGCAACAACTGCTTCCTCCTCCTCATCGTCTACTTCTGCATCAGTTGCAACTGGCTTATCCATTCGCACAATGTCATCATCAGTGAGTTGAATATGACAACGTCCAAACACCGAGACCAACTCCTGTGGCTTGACGACACACTGAACCACCTTCCAGGTTACTCCCCAACCCTTACCGCCAAACCAGAGACCAGAGCATTGAAGAACAGCTGCGACATTCGACTTCTTAGGAATGAAATCGACAGGACTCATGTTGTCATTCTCGCAAGGGAAAATCTTGTTTGAACTCGTGTCATAAATCTCGACCGCCCAACGTCCTCCGTAATTAGGCACCTTTGCACGAATCGACGGAGGCTTGCTTAGGTCAATCTTCTTTGTCGTCTTATCCTTTGAATACTTGAGGAAAGGGAAGAAGGTATGCTTTGCCACCTCTCTAGACATCTGTTCTCCAAACCATGCCTCGGAATTCTTTACCGCATCATCAAGAATTTGATTCTCAAATGCCTTGAGCTTTGCAAGAAAATCCTTCAATGCAGGAGTTTCATAATCGACGTTTGGAAAATTGAGTGACATCGTAAATCGTCCATCACTTTCACCAGTTCGCTCATCCACATAATCAGACACACCCCATGTCATCATAAGAGGAGTAGCAACATGTAGCGAACGATTGGTCTGGGTGCTAATCAAATTAATCGACTTACCACCCCTCTCATTCACCTTGGGAGGCATATACTTGAGAGACGTAGGAACCCAATCAGACACAGGAAGAACAACGGGAGCAGATGGCTTTGACATTTTAAACTTTCTAACGAATACTGGAACTAGAATGTTATTATAATCTAGAGGTTTGTCTTTAATTCAATTTTTTGCAAATATATATTTTTATACTTCTTTTTCCGCACCATTTTCAGTAACACGTTTTTGAAAAATGTTCTCATACATTGCTCGGTAAAATAGTCGGGGGGGGGCGGGTGCTGGGTCGCATCGAGTGTAAAAATATTATCTTAATATAAAATGCGAAACCATATATGGTAACAAAATGTTAGAAGAGAAGATAATTGAATTGCAAAACTTTTTTACGCCCTTTCTCATTTCAAACACCGATTTCGGCGCCTGAATATTCTATCCAATCTGATAATGTAAAAAATATAAAGTCGTCTGGTAAAACCCAATCTTTGAATCTAAGTTGATAATGATTTTCTCTTGGGATTTCTTTTACACCGTTGCGCATTTCAAACGCGCAATCAGCATCACCTCGCTCACTCATAACTGCCCACTTTGTTGGCGTTTTGAATGTGCAAAGGTGTAGTTAAAATCTCCAAGTTTTGTTAGTGAATTCTTTTCTCATAATGTTCAAAAATTCTTTTTCTGTGTGTTCACCGCTTTCATTAGAACCTATTCCAGTATATAAAATTTTCATATAATTCCTATAGAGTAATAAAAATCTTTATATTGATTTACAAAAAATTGGCGGGATGTAAAATTGAAAAAACAAATAATCCTGTTATACCATGTCGATAAATTATGCCTTATTATGCTGTAGCAAAAGGCCACCAAATTGGTTTATTCAACACATGGGATGAATGTAAACAACACACGCATGGTTATAAAGGCGCCATTTACAAAAAATTCGCATGTAAAGAAGACGCGGAAAAATTTATTTTGGATAATTCACCAAAAACAGAAGATATGGATTGTATAGAATCTGTTTCCAATGTAGTTTTCGACGCAGATTATTATGTATATACGGATGGCGCATGTTCTAACAATGGTAGGGAAAATGCGAGTGCAGGTATTGGAATATATTTCGGCGAAAATGATGCTCGAAATGTGTCACAAAGAATTATCGGTAAACAATCAAATAATACCGCGGAATTGAGCGCAATTATACATCTTTATGACATCATTGAGAATGACATAAAGTCGGGTAAAAAAGTATGCATTGTCACAGACTCGGAGTATGCAATCAAATGTTGCACTACTTATGGTAAAAAGTGTGCTGCTGATAGTTGGAAAAAAAGTATTCCAAATAAAGATATGGTAATGAAACTTTTCGAAATGTATACAGATAAACCAAACGTGAAATTTTTACACGTTTCCGCTCATACAAAAAATACGGATATTCATTCTATAGGGAATGCGGGCGCTGATAAACTCGCAAACCAATCAATCGGTCTATGTGAATGTCCGTATGCACGTCTAAGTCATTGAAGATACGGAATCTACGAAGCTGTATTCGGGTTCTCCGCAATAATATCCAATATTTCTTTTGGATAATTCATGTCTTTCAAAACTCGAACTGCGCCTTTTATACTCGAAATCCCTTTTTTCATTTTGTAAGTATAATCAAAAGAACCATTATCCAGAACTTTTACATCCATCTTATAATTTTCGATTACTTTCGACCCGCGGAATTTTTTACACACTGATTTGTAATGAGTGGTTAGCATAAAATCCACGTTTTTGAAACTAGACAAATATTGCAAAAAGGCATGAGCTGATTTTGTAGCCTCTTCTGGATTCGTTCCTGAGAACAATTCATCAAAAATGCAAAAATGCCTTGGTTTTTTCGAGCCATCTTCTTCTGGGCTAAGCGTTACGGTAACTGCCCCCGAAGAATTTGAATCCGCGGTGTGGATTGAATTCTCCGTTGGTTTAATAACATCCAAAATATCCTTACATCGTCTCGCTTCCGCTTGAAATAAGCTGTCTCTACCAGAAGTGTCGGGGATATTCAAATAAGAATGTATATGTGTATATGGTGCAATTTTACAAGATGTATAAAACCCACATCCTATTTGCTGTGACAATATAATATTAATCATGGTTGTTTTCAACACTGTTGTTTTACCAGCTTTATTCGGTGCGCTCAATATTATATTTTTATCAAACGAGCAATCATTGCAAACCGGCGTATCTTCCATCAATGGTGGATAATACTGCTTTTTAAGAACCGTGTTTTTAGAACCATCTTCAATAAAACTGGCGAAATTCACTTGTTTTTTAGAAATGTTCTCAAATACACCCAATAAATTATCGATATAACCTTCGAATCCCATTGAAAAATAGAGGGCGGTTTCATATTCATTGTTGGTATGTAGTTCATAAAAACACTTTAACATATATCCAATATCATTGAATTTTCTTATACTGTGCGAAAATGGGTATATTTCTTCCAGTTCTCTCTTTAACATTTTTAATCGACTGCATTGCGTATCAACATCTTTACAAAATCCGCGATAACTGTCACAATTCGATGTCATTTGTAAATAATTATCCATACTTTCAATCGAATAATTTACATACGATTTAAGTTCTATTAAAGAGTCGTTCACGTATTTTATATTATTATAAAATCGCGCACACGATGTGACATTCTGGTATATTTGGAATAAATACATTCCAAATGAAAATAATATATAAACCGCCTTGTCGACAGTCATTTCCGTCATAGAAAGTAACGCCTTTCCTATAAAATGGTTCCTAGCTATATGTTTGAGAACTTCCACGTATGCGGAAAAAGTTACTGGAACACCCTGTATTTTCAATATCAAAAACGGGAAAAATAATATGAAAAATGGTATCGTTAAACTCATAATAGGTGACATGATATTCATAATCGACAATATTTCTAAGAAATATGAAGATTGGTTTAAGTATTTCAATGAATTCCACTCTACGAAACCGTATTTATCATAAAACGAGGGGTTACTCTTAATGTCTTTCCAAATTTTAGATATTTTTTCCGTATCCAATTCATAAGACTCTGCGCCAGACATTTTCTTTTTATATGAACCCATATCGTGAATTATGGTTTGTGTTTCTTCTAAATAGTCTTTGTTCGACGTAAATTGTTTATTCCATTGTGGAATCATCATTTTTGCAAAACTGTGTTTGGGTGAGAAAATGCAGTCATAAATACATTTATTCTCTGATGTTGCCAATTCTAAATCTGTCGAAACCACATTCGATATTTCGTGTAATTGTTTCGGCTCTACATATGTTATTGGTAATTTAAAATAGTTTTCTATACTCGATTCTTTTTGAATTATTGTTCCAAATAATTCTTTTTGAATTGCATTTGTATAATCATTTATTTTGGACTGTATATTATAAATAAAATCTTCTGCCGACTCGCCATCTTTTGAAGATGACGACGTAGTAGATACAGCAACTAAACCTATCATTATACTATCCTATGGAAAAAACAATGTTATATAAACGCATCTATTTGGCTTTATGACGGTTCGCGTTACAATAAAAATATGTTATTGGAAAACAAATATAAAAATTCCGCATTTTATATATACAGCTTATGGTATCCTACACATTGGAAGATTACGACGCTATCATATTCTCCGGATTTTCTTATACGCTTCCCGAAAATATCTCGAATGCAATTAAGGATTTATACAACAGTCTGGGTATTACAGAGACAACTCCAACTCTGGTTACATCATCTAGTAGCGAATCGTTAAACAAGGACAACCGACTAAAAAATAAACCACACAACCAATTTAATAAAAAGTGTGAAAAGGGTTCGCCTAGAAATGATACATGGGAAAGACTGCGCGCATTTCAGGCAACAAAGTTGGAAAAGAAGGAGGGAATGGGAAAATTACTCGACGATATCCGCGCGTGTTTAAATAAAATTTCGAATAAAAATTACGAAACACAGCGTGAAAATATTATGAAATATATCGTTGATATTATGGATAAAGATATGGATGATGATGACCTATCTATGGATTCGACGGATGAAGAAAATCCGAGAGACAATGATATGAATATTATTGCGAATTCCATTTTTGACACTGCGAGTGCAAACAAATTTTACTCCGAATTGTATGCGATGCTATACAAGGATTTAATACAAAAATATCCTCTATTCCAGAGCATCATACCCAACTTTTTAAATAAATATATCGAAAATATGGAGAATATTAAAACGTTTGACCCGAATTTGGATTACGACAGTTACTGTGATAATAATAAAATTAATGAAAAGAGAAAGGCAATGAGTATGTTTATCGTGAATTTAATGATAAAAGATATTTTACGAGAAGACGAAGTTGTTGATTTAATTATTCATTTCCAAAACATTATTCACGGCCATATTGACACAGAAGGTAAGACGGGTGTTATCGATGAAATTGCGGAGAATATATTCATTTTAGTTACATCTTCTATTTCAAAATTATCGTCTCATGAAAGATGGAATGTTATCGTAGATAATGTTTCCAAATTTAGTAAATTGAAGTCAAAAGAACACGTGAGTCTATCTAGTCGTTCGGCATTTAAGCACATGGATATACTGGATATATATAGAAAGAGCCAAATCAGTCAAGATATTTCTAATGAATCGGCATAATTTTTTCGTGAAAAAAATGTATTTTTGCACGAAAAGAAAATAAATATATGAATATATTCCATAACAAAACCATAGAATAAGATGGTAAAATCAAAATTGGTTCCTGATAAAATATCTTATAAAGAAAATAAAAATTTGGATGACAACGACCTCGGGCACGCCTCTTCTGTTTATGAATACAATTTATTTGGAAAAGATGTTGAAATCGTCCTTGGAAAACAAAATACGTCTTTTTCGAGACACGATATTGTGTATTACCCAGTATATTTAGTAGTAAATGACGAATTGAAAGAAAAAATAGGGGTTTTAGAGGCAAGCACTAAAGACATCATAAGTTGGATTGACGATACCGGTGATATTACGATTCATCCTGAAAATATGATTATATATGCAACACAAGAACATCTCGCAAAAATACTGTCCGAGACAAAACCCACGACCGATGCTGTTCGAGATGAAATCGACGAAATTGAAAAGAATAAACCTGCCAAATCGAGTGACAATGGTGCGGACGGCGACGATTCAAGTGAAGATGAATTGTTCGAGCCAAGCGACGATATTACATCACTGCACATTCCACAAAACAAAATTTCAACGTCATTTAAGACCGCATCGGCCAAAACCGACGATGGTATTTTCAAAATAAATTCCAATACAAAAATCCCCGAATCTTTACCCGAAGAAACAAAAGCCGATGCGGAAACGAATAAGATTGACTATCGTGAGTCAAAAGATATACCTTGGATTCAAAAGTTTATGAAAAACAACAAGTATGATATTATTGACAATGAGGGAGGTGGAGACTGCTTTTTCGCAGTAATTCGCGATGCATTTAAACAGATTGGTAAAGACACAACTGTTGAAAAGCTGCGCTCGCTTATTGCGAAAGAGACTACGGATGCACAATTTACAGAACATCGCAAATTATACACCGGATTTCTATCGGAATATAAAAACAAAGAAGGCGAGATTAAAGATATTAAACACAAAATCTCCATTTTAAAAAAGCGCGCAGATGAGAATGCTAAAAACAAGGTGGAACAGAAAATGATATTGGAAGAGGCAAATGCTTTGGTGAAAAAACACGCTGAACTCGTTATAGAAAAAGATGACGCCAAAGAATTATTAGACGAATTCAAGTATATGGAAAGTGTGGATACTTTGGATAAATTCCGAGATTTCATCATGACATCAAAATACTGGGCGGATGACGGCTCAATATCCACATTAGAAAGACTTTTAAATATAAAGGTTATTATTTTTTCAGAAGAGGCATACGACAATGGGGATTTGGATACGGTTTTAAACTGCGGACAATTGCAAGAACACGATGTTGAAAATCAAGGTCGGTCGCCTGATTTTTATATTATGACGAGTTATACTGGAAATCACTATAAATTGATTAGTTATAAAGAGAAGAATATCTTTGCATTCAAAGAAATACCATACGACGTAAAAGCATTGGTGATAAATAAGTGTTTGGAGAAAAACGCAGGGCCGTATTATATTATTGAGGATTTCCGCAAGTTAAAAACCCATTTGGGATTAGACCCGAATGAAGGAGAACCGAACGAGGAAGAAGACGAATATCTAACGCGAGATTTGTATGACAAAGACATTGTTTTTGTTTTTCATTCGACATCAAATGGTAAGCCAAAAGCAGGATTGGGTTCAGGTGAAACTATACCAGAAAATAACAGAATAGATTTCCCCACGTTGAATAAGACAAAAGATTGGAGAAGAAAATTGGATGATTCTTGGATGGTTCCCATTACTATGGACGGCCATCGTTGGAATAGTGTCGAGCATTATTATTTGGGTTCGCAATATAAAAAGGGTTTCCCCGATTTTTATTTGAAATTTTCAGTCGAGAGTGGCAGTGATATTTCAAAAGACATAACTATTGCAAAAGCCGCATGTAGCAAATCTGGAAAGATGGCAATAAAAGGTGCCGAAGTTTCATTGCGAGAAAAGAACGTAAAACCAGACGCTGATTTTTATGAAATGGGTAAAAGCCCTCGTAATAAAATAGAAAGGGAGAATGCATTGCGTGCTAAGTTTACACAAAACCTCGATTTAAAAAATATTCTCTTGGGAACAAAAATGGCAAAACTAGTTCATTTTTTAAGAGGAAAAGAACCTGAAACCGACGAATTGTTGATGCAAATTCGAAAAGAGATTGCAACAACAGGTGGAACGAATTGAAACTCGCCTATGCGAAAGGACTTAGCTTATTGTATAGAAAAACGAAGGGTATTTTTATTACATTCCAAATAAAAACAAAAAGAATCTTATTATTAAATTCCAAATTAAAACGAAGGGTATTTTTATGAAATTCCAAACGGCAATGAAAAACGGGGTTATGAAGATTACAAATGGTAAAATCACATTTTTATGAAATTTGGAATACCAAAATACGCATGCAGCAAATAACCAATTTAAACATACATATATCAGTTCAAATATAGCGCCTATTATATTCATATTTTTTTTACCGATTATACCTTCTATAATTGAATATATGGCACTAAATAGAAAAACGAGTATTACAATAACAATAATTACGACTATCAGTATGGGGATAAAAATTAATTTACTCGCCATAAATACGGAGTTGCCTCTTGCCATTGAATATAAAAATGTTGTATATACATATCACAACATTTTTTACAAAGTTTTGGAGAGTGAAACTGACAATGTGATTTTCACGAAGAGTAAAAGACTGGCTAAAATGTTCTCTGCCAGATGATTTCCAAAAAAATTGAAAATCTTTTTTTGTAATGATTTATTGCACCGAAAAGTCAAAAAGCATATTTCTTTTAAATTCTTCTTTCAAAGTCTATTTATTTCAATCATGTCTTCTTCTCCAATGAACTTTCCTATCCCTACATGGAAAAGCATCTACATCCCTGTCATCCCGAATGACCTCACCATCGATGGAAATCTTATGACAGATGAGAATACACTTCGCGATTACTTCGAAAACAAAGCCAAATATGGTGTTGTAGATAGAATCGATTTCGTTTGTCGACAGAATGGCCCTGAATCAAACATTGTAAAAACATCGGCGTTCGTCCATTTCAATACCATCTTTGAAAATCAATCCAATTTGTCTCGATGCACGGAAATTGAAAATGGCGATTACAAAACAAATGGTTACGCGGTTGATTCAAAGTATAGATTCTTTGTGAGAGAATCGTCGCGTGTCAAGGGAATTCCTTTTATTTCCATCAAGGTAAATTATAAGCCTCTTCCTACAGTAACTGAAACAATGAACGTTCATCAGCTCGTTGCAGTAAAGATTGAACTAGAAAACAAAGTCAATGAAATGGTAGCGGAAATTGCTGAACTCAAAGCAAAGCTCGCCCAGTTGACAACTTGCACCGAGACTTCTGTATAAATAATCCATAAAAACTCACCCATTAAAACTCACCCATAAAAATTCACCCATAAAAACTCATAAAAACGACGCTTAAAAAATGGAAAAAGTTGTTACCATAATTGGTGCCAACTTTTTTCATTATCCAAACAAGGACATACGCAAAGAACTCATTTCAGTCGACATAGGCTTTTTTTGCACATATTTTTCTATTGAACGAATATCTTGTAAAAATGCTTCATCTTTATAATGCCTTTTCACAATTTCACAGTAAGAATCTATTACTTTTTCAATAGGTTCTCCACATGACCCAAAACAAAGAATATGTTTGCACCATTTTTCATGCGAAGATTTTGTCGGGGTTGTTGTATGTTTCGGCGTATTATTTTCAGCGCAAAAATTAAAAAATGACTCGATGTTATATATATAAATACATTTCAAAACATAATAAGAGAAGGCTTGTGTTTTTTCCTTATATTTATGAGTTCTTAATATATGAGATTTCTCAGAATTATCAAATAAATCCACATACGTAAGTCCATAAAAATTCAACACTTTCGCACATTGGAAAATGGAGAATATTGTCTCTAAAAACAGGGCATTTTCAACCTTTTTTATCATGTTCTCAATGTTCGTATTTTTGTTCGACAATTCATAAACCAAAAACATAACATTGATAATTTCGGCCCAGACTTCACAATACGTTTCGAATAATCTCACGTCATCACATTTTATAGGAAACAGTTGTAATATTTTTTTATTACTATTTGTGGAGTCATGGTGCGAAAAATCCAAACCCATATTGTGAAATGTCTCATGAATGAATACTTTGAACCATTCTTCTTCTCTAAATATATTCATTTCGGTGACTTTTTTACAAGAGGTTGTAAATGCGGTGTTTGCATGTATTTGTTCTATCGGCTCTTGTCTCTTCGGTAATTCTTTGATTGCGTCTGTTAAATACAAATAAATATTCATCTTTTGAGAACAACGCGCCGGTGCATGATTTTCAATCATTGTTAACCATGTCCTCATTCTATTGAAACAAACTTCTATTTCAGCGGGCGATTTATTCTCATATACAATCGCTATTTCGTAATTTCTGGAGTTTATAGAAAAAGAACACAACGCGGTCTGCGAAACCACAGGAATGTTTGAATTATTCGTTGGTTTAATTTTTTGTTTTATGACTTCTGGGAAATAGTCATAATTTAACCCAGTCACAATCGTTGATGTGAAGGATATTTTACAAGGGTCTCTTATTGATTTGTTTGCATCAATCATCTGTTGGAATAAATTATGTAATATTTGTTTTGAACCTATAGATAGATTTGGTTTCGAATATCGAAGTTGGATTTTATGTAATAATTCGGTTGTTACAAATTTATGTAATTTATCGCGAACTTGTATCATTTGTATCTATACATACGTGACATTTTTCCAATCAAAAAAATTGAATAGCCTCGTCACAAAAATGCATTATACAAAAAGACGAAAAATGGGAATCAAACATCTAAACCGGTTTTTAAGAGAAAATTGCACCGCAAAATCGGTAAGAAAAGTCCATTTAAAGACTTTTGCTAACAAATCTGTTGTAATAGACACCAGTATCTACTTATATAAATTCCTTGGTGAAGATTCGCTATTTGAAAGCATGTATCTATTTATATCCATACTCAAGAGTTACAATATAACTCCTATATTTATATTTGACGGTAAACCTCCACCCGAAAAGCAACCCTTATTGATACAACGATTTCTTGCTAAAAAGGATGCTGAATCAAAGTATCAAGCATTACAAAGTGAGTTAAATGAGAATGAAAAATTAAATGATGACGAAAAGAGGGAAATCATTCTCGAAATGAATGTTTTGAGGCGCCAATTTATTCGTGTTCGAGATGAAGACATTTATTCTATGAAGAAATTGATGGACTCTTATGGAGTCGCATATTACGATGCTCCTTCTGAAGCTGACTTATTATGTGCTTACTTTATTAAAATCGGCAAAGCTGATGTGTGTTTTAGTGACGATATGGATATGTTCCTATATGGTTGCAATATTGTTGCTCGAAATATGAGTTTATTAAACCACACCGTTACACTCTATAATGCGGATAATATATTAGAAGAGCTGAAATTATCATATAAGCACTTTTGCGAAATCGTTATTTTATCCGGAACTGATTATGACATATCAAATGAAACGTCACTTATTGAAACTGTAAAATGGTTTCGCGAATATAAAAAATATATAGACATTTCAAATAAAAAAAACATGATGTATTTAGAGTTTTATGTGTGGCTCTTTAAATACACAAAGTATATTAAAGATTTTCATAAGTTATTAAGAACATATCAAATGTTTCAAATCAACCCTTTCGTTGATTTGGAATATTGGCGCGACGCGAACACTATTGTAAAACCATATGATGAACTCAAATTGAGAAGCATTATGGAAAATGAGGGATTTGTATTTGCTTAGTTGCTCTGCATGTTGTTTGTGTATTTTTTATCATATATATGTATATATTATGCCATCCAAGATTCGTCGTAAAACTGTTCGTCGTAAATATAATAAGCGAAAACTGCGCGGCGGAACCATCGATGGAATAGCGACGCGTAAAAGAAGAAGTGAGATAGATTTATCCAGAATGTTCGACCACGAGACGCATAGTTCATTGCCACCATTGGCACCAATAGACATTTACGTTTCTGAAATATTCAAAGGCAAACCCGATTCAACTATAACAGCACATGATTTCCGTCAATTACCAAAAATAAAAGGGGACATATACAATGACAAATATTCCAACAAAGATGTTATAGATGCGTTTAGTGAAACGTCTAATGAATATAAAACAGCATTATCAAAAAGCAAAACCGGACGAGTAAACGATGAAAGCAAAATTTTTCTCGATAAAGAAAAAGTGAAAAATATATTGAGAATATTACAAGAAAAAGAAAAAAAAATATAGAAAACTACACGTTGTAAAAATAGGCAATTTGTCGAGTCATATTTTCAATATCTATTTCCCGATGATGATATTTCCACTCTGTCTTATTTCGAATATGAAATATATGATTGGGTATCGATTCCGGTAATGTAACTTCTTCGCAATCATATCTTAATATCTCTGTGAATTTTTCAATTTTTACATAATCCTCCAAAATCTTTGAGATAGCCACATCGTCCGGTAATTGAATAACATCATTTGTTATTCTGTTTTCAGTTATAACTCGCAAAAAACTTTGAACCACATCTCGTGATAATATAAATCCGGCTCCAGACAAACAAACCACTCCTTCCCTATATATATTTGTTTTTGCCGCAATGTAATTTGAAGTGGGTTGAGTTTTTAAAAATTCTAAGATACGGGGTATATGAATAAAGGAGGATAAATTTGTTCTAAGTAAATAATCGTAGTGAAACAATTGAGAACACATTTCCATGCCCGCGATGGTTTTAAATAAAATCCCCGGTTCATACCATTCTTCGTATTTATGTGTAATCGTATCTTTACCTACAATGACATCGGCTTTAATAGATGGGTCAGAATAAAGAAAGAAACATTTTACCTCTGGAAATTTCGACGCATATACATCCCAGCATTTTTTAAATTCATCATAATGTGGGTTTATCGATGCAATTATCAGTATAATTAGTCTATATGCGAGTTTATCACCGCCATGTGGTTTATGTGTTTCTTTATAATCAACGTTATTGAAAGGCAATTGTATCATAAATAGATATCTATATGAATATCTATTTATCTATGTTGTTTTTTATGTGTTTTTTTATCAAAAAAGAACGAAATTACTCAAAAACTCTTCATATCTCGGGGGCAAATAATCATTTTTTTTAACAGAAATCTTTGTAATAGTGCATCTACTGCGATTCAAAATGTCTTTGAAACCATCCATCCTTTCTTGTAGTTTTTTTTCATTCGTATATTCCTCTTTGTTGAACTCTTGGTGAGCAAAATTCTCGAGTTTGTTCTTAACAAACTTCGCATCACCGAAATATGACAAATGCCACCCTCCTTTATCAATAATATAAAATGATTTGTGCATTCTCATATTTTGCGGACTAGACTCGCATGTAATATAACCTTCATATGTGGCGATTTTTGGATGCAACCAGGTTTCACTGTTTTGAGAATTCAAATTGTAATAGTAAAACTTTTGACGAAGACTCGTTACCTTAAATTCTTGTTTTGCTTTTAATTTTAATTCAGCCAATACCGTAGGGTCGGGGATTTCATCCAAATCAGAAATAATAATTAAATCGTCCTTCAATAAACTGAGTTGGCTAATTCCCCTATCTATCGCATTGCGTTGAGCGTTCTCATTCGCCCATTGTTCATTCTTTTCAATATCCGCGTCGGCAATTAAATCATCAACGATGACATGAATAATTTTATGCTGAAACTCCTTATATTTCTCCTTATTTTCGTTATAATAAAGTTGCTTCGGCTTTCCAGTGTGAGTTCTAGTTGCCTCGCAAATGACAAAATAATCTACCACATCATTTAAAACAGTGAGGCGATACAAAAGCATCTCCATTTCGTTGTAAAATGTGAATCCATCGACTATAAGTTTGGAGCGCTTAACTGGAATAAATTCATCTTGTGATTTTTCTATTGGTGGGTAGGGGACAGGGGCAACCGGGACAGGGACAGGGGAATCTTGATTATATTGAATATTTGCATCTGCCTGTTCTTTCTGTGAAATTGCGGTTAAATTATCGAATATAGTGGGCTCGTCTACATCGTGTTCAAAAGGAACAAAATCGTTTGACAATTCTGCCTCATTTGTAAGAATAGAACCAACATCGCTCATGAAATTTGGCATATTATAAAAATAACGAACCTGCAAAATATAGTTACAAATATCATCCTGTCTGTGTTCCAATGAATTATTTGAATCAGAATCATCCTTTTTGTTACGAATATGGAACAAACAATCTTTATCATACACGCGAGGGTCTAATAATTGCTTGCATTGATATCTATTGTCATACAAACTCCTGAATTCAGGTGGGAAATACATACCAGATTCATGATGCCCTGGTTCAGATAAAAAGTTATACAATACCATGCTTATTCCTACGTCATCAGCAACAGTCAATGTGCTATTTATCTTAGGGTCACCCTTTTTCATTTCCGAACAATAATTTACAACCACATCTCTTGACAAAATGAAACCAGCTCCGTGAAGAAAAATAAATGTGTCATTCAGTTGCTTTCCGAAATAATTATTCACAAAAACGATTTCCTCCCGTTTCTGTGGAACATTAGGCAAAATATAGAATTGACTGCCAACATAAGTCGACTTAGATTGTGTATCCAAATAAGATAGCAATCGAGGAATATGGTAAAAAGAAGACAGGTTCGTTCTCAACATGTAGTCGTAAATGAAAAACTTATTACATATTTCCATACCGTGGGTGGTTTTCAATGTAATACCAGGCACGTTGCATTCTACATATTTGTGTGTAATCGTATCTTCGGTTACCAAAAGGTCACAATCAATATTCTCATCTGAAAAAAGGAAAAAAGACTTTACATCAGGGAAGGAGTTCATATATGCTTTCCAGCAATTCATGAAGAAATGGTATGTCTCACTATGTGACGCGATAATCAAAATGACTAGTTTATAGTGAGTTTTGTCATTTTCGAATTTTTCGCGGACAGCATCTGTTGAAAACTTGATTTCCATTTTGGTATGGTGTTATATTATATAAACAATTTTTTATATATTTTTTCCAATATATATAGCAGTTGTCAAAATTGATGTGATATAAGAAATATTTTAGTTTTCTTATATCAATTCGTTGCTCTACATAATCGATGCTAAATAACTTCCATTGAAATCTTCTATTCCCGTATGGACGAGACCAATTGTCACATCGATGTAAATTTCCCCTCCCATCTTCGTCCATCTATGGCAAAATAGCCAATCTTCGGAATAATAATGGTCGTCTTCCACACCACAATCAAACAATGCATATGCAAAGTCGTGTTCGGTTCCATTCAAAAAACCGACGTCGTCTCTGTATTTGGTAGAAGGAAATGCCTTAAACATCATTTCTAACATACCTCTTTGAATCATCATAAATCCTGTTGCCAAATGCTTCACCTTTGTCAAATTGTTTTCAATAGAAATGGTAGATGCCAAATAATTTACGTTGTAATTCAATAAATTGTGCTGGAGATAACTCTCGTCGCTAACATGACTTGTGATATTTGACTTATTACGTCGGTCGAGCCATGATTGAATAACATTGACATTCTCGTTATTTTCATTTTTAACCAAAAGCTTTTTCCAGTTATATTTCTTCAATGGATACAATCCGCCAACTAATGGCTTATTTGCCAACAACAATTTCAATATATCAACGGGACTCCAACTAATATCATTATCGATAAAAATAATGTGTGTCATTTTTGGGTCATTCATTGCCTTTGCTACCAAATTATTTCTTGCGCGCGAAACTAGACTGTCATTTCGGCAAAACTGGATTTCTAGGGGGATGTTTAGTTCTCGAAAGACGTTTTGGGTATTCATCATACATTGAACGTATGTGCAATAACACAAACTTGCAAAACAAGGGGTGAGTAAGTAAACTACGGGTCTGTATTTTTCAACGTAATCTGCAATGCGCCGTTCAAATGGGACTTCCATATTTTCAAACGTATTTTGCAGTTTACTATTGTCAGGCTTTCGTGGTTCGAAGACAGGAGTATTAGATTGAACGGATTCTGGTGCAGGTGTGGGCTCTGGTTCAGGAGCAGGAGCAGGAGCAGGAGCAGGAGCAGGAGCAGGGGTGACTTCTACCTCAGGTTGAACTACAAGAGGCTCTGTAGCGGGTGTTACTTCTACCTCGGGTTGAATTACAAGAGGCTCTGGTGCGGGTGTTACTTCTAGCTCGGGTTGAATTACAAGAGGCTCTGGTACAGGTGTTACTTCTACCTCGGGTTGAATTACAAGAGGCTCTGGCGCAGGGGTGACTTCTACCTCAGGTTGAATTACAAGAGGCTCTGGCACAGGAGTATCATTTAGTTCAAACACAATGTTATTCATATCAGACATTGAAACAGAAATCTTGAAACAGAAATCAATTATAATGTATATGACATTATTTTTCTATATACTTTTGTAAATATCATTACTATATAAGTGTCATCTGGTATTTCATGACACAATTTATCTTTACTACATATGTATTTTTATTTACATATGTAATTTTTCAATTGTTTGTTTTTTATTTTTTATAAACTATTGGTTTTTCTGTTTGAATAGATATTTTTTACTTTATTTTACTTTTATTGGATTGGTTTGATTGGGTTGTGGGGTGAATTGGTTTAAGCAGTGGCATCAGCCGCCTTCACAAAGTGATGCTTCATGTACTTCTGGAGGTTGAAATAGGTAAGGCTATCGTCCTTACCAATCTTAAGGAGCTTGGTAAGCTTGGCGTCGGGGTGGATGATGCGACCATTGGCCTTATCCTGAAGGTTGTTGGCATTGATGTAGGAGTTAATCTCCTTGCTGACATCCGTGCGAGCCATCTCGGTTCCAATGGTCTTGCCAAGGAACTCAGCAAGCTCATCGCTGATGCGAGTGGGCTTGACAAAGCCGGAGGGCTTGCGGTTGCCACTGGTCTTGCGCTTCTTAGAAGAGGCCTTCTGGGCGTTCTTCATCTCACGGCCAACCTGCTTATCGAGGTTCTTGAACTCGTTCTTGAGAGTAGAGGCCATGGCGAAAAGCTGCTGGATGCGAGCACCAAACTCGTTGAGCTTCACGGTGAGAGAGTTGACATCAGCGGAAACAGCGGCATCAACAACAACGGTGGTGGTCGTGGTGGTAGCGGGAGAAACCTCAACCGAGGGAGCAACCACGGTCTTGGTGGCCTTCTTCACACGAGGAGTCTTAGCAGTAGCGCTCACATCGGCAACGGGGGCAACGGATGCAACGGAAGAAACGGGGGTGACAACGGTCTTATCAGCAACGGACTTAGTAGTTCTAACCATTCTAGCTAGTATAACCTATATAACGTTTCTTTTTTAAGTTCTTTTCTTGCATAATATATATTTTTCTATATTATGTAATCCCGACGCACCATTTATAGTAACGAAATTATATATTTCCTAAATGTCAAAATTCTCAATGTCAAAATTGTCATATGGATTCACATATATTATATCAATGACTCATATAACCAAGGCAATGCATTACGTGCAGTCATTGATACTAAAGTTAATCCTGATAATGCATGAAATGCTCCTAATTTTCTATGGTCTTCATCTACACCACTATATACCATATTTTCAATGACTATTAAACAGGCTTTTTGAATCTGTTGAAAATTCAAATCTGTGTGATAAACGGGTCTATTAAATATAGAATCAAATGGACTATGAAAGGGGCAAATTTTGTTTCGAACACTTCTTGGTAACTGACTTCTAAAATTCCATATTTCATATAATGCTCTATATAATCTCCCATAATCTCCATGAGACAAATTAGAAAACCACGAACTCTGTGTATAATTCCCCAATCTATCAATCTCTGCAAATAATTCATGGATTCGTTGTTCTATAGGATGCGTTCGAATCTCTTGAATTCTCGATAATCTCATATTCGATTCTTCAGTCATTATGGAGTTTATATTAATCGTTGGTCTATAATCGTTTATCATTTGTTGGTTGTTATTGATATTATTCATTATATTTAATTGGTTGGTTTGCGATGCATTTCTAAAAATGCTGCTTGTGTTTGTGTTTCGGTTTGAAACACAACCTCTAACTGACATAACTAGTTGTGATGAATTCTCATCTCTAAATGTAGCGGACAATATATGAGATGCATTATAAACTGCTAGTGCATCGCCAATAATATGTGCTGATATTTGTTCTCTATTATATGGATTCGTTACTCCTCTTGATGTCGTCTTAAGTAAATGAATAAGAGATGCGATATGAAAACCATAAGTAAATTCTTTTTCGTCTTTGTAACTAAAAAAGTTGAGAGGTGATATTTCTATTAAGGGTTCCATGGTAACAAAGTCTGTATCATTTACACAAAGTTTTCTATTTTTAAATGCTGGCCCACGACGACTAAGGCACACTCTTGCTAGTCTACCTCTAAATATACTTTGTAATATTATCGTCTTTTTAATTTTATTGAATAATTCTTCTAATCTTTGTATCAATACAGGTTTCGTTCCTGTAATGTGAAGTTTGTTTGATTTTGCCGCATTTTTTAGGTCGGGTAGTTTAAAATCAGCAAGGTTGATTTTTTTAAGGATGTAGTTTTCATATGAAATTGATAATCCTTTATCAAGCGGACTTTTTTTGCGAAATGTTCGTTTTTTTAATACAACATTTGTTGTTTTTGGTTCTTCTTCGATTTGAGATAATATTACTGTCGTATCGTCTGTCATCCGCTTGATATACATACAGATTTTTTGTTTATATTTTTTTTTCTAATATGATAATTTTCTCGCTTGTATCCTTGTGTTTTGTTACATGTACGTTTTTATTATACATTGGCTGCATTGATTTAAATTTGAAATATTTTTTGGCTATCGAGTTCATATCTTTTATTAAATCATAAGATTCTGTTGTATTTTCTGAACCATAACCGGATAAAACATAGCAAATCTTTCCGCCATTAGTGAGAACATGGTGACACAATTGTATCGTTTTTTCCCAATATTTGTCTAGCCATTCTTCGTATGTTTTATATTGTTCGGTGCTTTGTTTCCCACCTTCATATATTTCCAATGTATAATAGGGTGGACTAAAAAACACGACGTCGAAATACCCTTTGTATTTATTCAAAAATGATTCGTTTTTTGCTAGGTTCTCTGATGGTTTGCAATATATGGTGGTTTTCTTTTCAGGGTGTAATATTTTCGCTAGTTGTTTTGTCTTTTCACATACAGAAGGAATGACATCTGTGCCTACGTATTCTATTACTGAATTGCACTCTAAAAAACCATACATATAAGAAGACCATCCTAAGGTGGGTGTGAAAATGCGTGTTCCTTTTAGAACAGAGAGATTCAGTGAATAAACTAAATAGGGGTTCATGATGGATGCTCTAAAATAATAAGATGAGAACACACTCCCTATTCTCCCTTCTTTTATGTAATGAATAGCGCTTGGGGTTAATAATTTATAATCGATTTTGTGTTCTAGATATAAATCCTTCAAAACATCGAAGAATGTTTTTGTGTTATCCATACCCGATTTTGTATTTTGCAAAATGTCCTTATAATGGATGTTGCGTATCATGTTTTTATATACAATGTCTTGGTTGTTATTCATGTGCTGCGATTTCATGGGTGGTATATCTATGGATATATTTGATTCTTGAATTCGTAAAGATAAATTGTAGAATCGGGATAAATATTCGTTCCTTTTAACGATATTTTTGTAAAGTTCTCTTACATCGTCTTTTGTAATTGATTTATTGGATAAATATTCCTTCAGTGATATGTTATTTACTGTGGCTGAGTTATAAAATGATTCGAATGTATTCTGTGGTTTTTTTGGTTTTGAGAATATGTTTATGAATTCAGTTTCCGACAGTATTTCCATCTCTATATATAGTATCTTATTATACATTGAGAAAAAGTATTTTACAACCGACATTGCCGACCATTCTATATCATACTCAAATACAAACATCCGTGTAATATATGGAAAATATATGATATATTACAATTCTAGTTCAATTGCCTTACTTATTTTGCTTTACGGCTTCCACTGTTATGTATAAATTCGTGTTCTTTCAGGCGGATTAAGATTACATACGTATGAATCTTAAAAAAAATATCAAAATAAATTTTACCTTGAGAAAATCCAAAATGGACATTTTTAAAATGTCCATTTTCCGGATCCCAACCACTTTCTTTGTTTTAAAATTATGAAAAATCGACTTTACAGCATAATGCTTTAAATACCAAAAAAATAATGCAAAAACGCCACTGCATAACTTTTTTTGGGCCGGTCGGGGGTCGGCCGGAACCCGTTTTTGCGAGAAACGGTTTCCAGAGATGGAAACGTTTCTCGCATTTTTTACATACGGAACCCTTACAAACCATAAATGATAATAATGTTGAAAAAAAATGGGAAATTCGCCACACTGACTTTTTGCATTTATGCAGTGTGGAAACACGTGTTTCATTTTACCCCTAGACATTGATTTCAGTAACGATATTTACAAGTTTTTTTCATCAAATGGCTGCATAAATGGGCGTTTCCGCGTTTCCAGAAATGTCCAATTTAAGATTCATACGTATGTAATCTTACAAAATGTCCAATTTAAGATTCATACGTATGTAATCTTACAAAATGTCCAATTTAAGACTTCATACGTATGTAATCTTACACCATCGAAAAATTCAACTCGGCAATTTAGAGAGGCAATGAATATGTAGAAATCCACTTACCATCCACCTCGCATTCACAATGTTTCCATCCATTTCTCACCGTTGTTCTATCTGGGTTGTAATCTCTAAGAACATGTGTTGTAGCAAATTTGGTTAAAGAATCGTATGCAATTTCATCGTGTACGATTTTATTATTTGAATAATCATATGTTCCAATCCATATATTGTTTATACCAATTGTATGACGAATGCGTTGTCCATTTGTAAAGCATTTTGTCATATCACGACAACCTTTTACACCACTCGTCCTTGCTCGTGGTGCCGGTTCCGAAGAAGTATCTTCTTCCTCATCCTCTTCCTCATCCTCTTCCTCTTCACAAGTTTCAGCCCACATTTCACCATCCATTAGGTCAAAGAATTTGCGAACTTCTTCCTGTGAAACACGAAAGAACTCGCGTCGAGGGTGTATGCGGTTAGTATATTGTTCCAGAAGAATATGTAATGCTTTTTCTTTTTGAGATGGATTATAAACTTTCTTGGCGAAATCAATCTTATATGGCGTAGGTGGACGCCATGTATCAGATGCATTTGCTTCACTTAGTCTTATTTCGGGTTTCCGTTCAGTCATACCGACTTTCAGAATTCCAGGCATAGATGAATTTGAGAAGCAGTAGATATATCCATCTGCCATTTTGGATTATCGCGTTGTTGTTTTCCAAATAAATCGTTTTGGCTCGTCAATTTTTTGGTAATTACATTGTTCCGTTTGAAACCTGACTGAACCCTTGAATAAAAAAATTGATTTCTGTAATTATAAAAAAAGAATATTACAAGTGTAAAATGCCGAGACGAAAGCGTTGTCAGGGCGGTTTGCCAGAATGTAAAAACTTGGTTGCTCTAAATTACAAAGATATTGACGGCGTGGGATGCTGTGAAGAATGTGATAATTATGTAGACAATAATCCATATGATCCGTATTGGGAACAAATGCAAGAAGCATTCGGAAATACAAAAGAATACGAGGAATTAGAAAAAGCTGGTTTATTGGACGACTATGATGTCTTCGAAAAAGCATTTGAAAAATTTCAGGAAACGTATGAAAGTTGGCCTGATATGAGAAGAAGAATGGCTAAGTCCAACAAAAAATAAGAATTTATACACATAAAGTGTTATTTTTTGATGTAAGAATATCATCCAACCCAGAATGGACTCCAAAATTTTTCCATGATATTCGTTTGGTTTAGACGTTTTATTATGTATCCATATTATAACAGTTTTGGAAACAAAAAAACGCAAGAAACACAATGGAAATAATAAACGATAACGCAAGCGATGATTCAATGCAAGATGAAAAAAGTATAGAAGATAATCAACACGATGAAATAAACGAGAAACGAATAAAACGCAAACAACCCACTTATTATTGCAAATGCTGCAATTTTACCTCGAAAAATAAAACGGATTTTTCTAGACATGAAAAAACGTCAAAACATATCGGTTTATCAAGTAATGTATCTACGAATTTAATAAATACACAACAATCACCATCAACACAGCCAACATATAATTGTGCGAAATGCAATAAAGAATATAAAAACAGAAGCGGTTTATGGAAACATTCACAACAATGCGAAAGTGTAAATAAACCAGATGTTACAACAATGACTAAAGAAACTGCACCACCAGCTCAATCTCAGTCACCTCCAACAGTATCAAATGAAATGATTATGTGTTTGATACAACAAAACAAGGAATTGCAAACTACACTAATAGAGTTAGCAAAAGAGGCTAGAACTGTAAATAATACAAATAACAATACGACTACAAACAATCAGTTCAATCTCAATGTATTTTTGAATGAAGACTGTAAAAATGCTTTAAATCTGCAAGAGTTTGTAGATTCGATTAATGTTACACTCGAAGATTTTATGGAAACAGGTCGTCTCGGTTATATGCAAGGTATAACTCGAATAATGGTCGATGCAGTTCACAAATTAGATGTTACAAGAAGGCCGTTTCATTGCACTGATTTTAAAAGGGAAACACTATATATAAAAGACAAGGATACATGGGAAAAGGCGAATATCGAGAAAACAAAATTAAGGAATGCTATTACTCAAGTTGCAAGAAAAAACCTAAGCATGTTAAGTGTATGGCAAAACCAAAACCCCAATTTCGTAAAAATAAATAGTCCAGAATGTGAAGAATTTATCAGGTTGTCATTAGGCGTTGTCGGGTCTCAATATCTAGACGAACAATATAAGACGGAAGATAAAATAGTCAAAAACATTTTACGAGAGATTGTTGTTGACAAAAAGACAAAAAATATAGAGTAGATAACACATATATATATAGAGCAGTAGTATATACAAACTATAACACAAGTATCAAGTATAATATTGTTCCCAAAAGCATGCAATGAAAAAATATTGCACTACACATTACTTTCATTATATAAAAATGACTATTATATGAATATTGCAATCGGTTCGCATCGTGTGTAGTTCTTACATGTTCCACGATAGTTCTAAGATTATGTAAACAAATAGGACAAGCATTTTCTTGCGAAATCCAATTTACCATACATGTTTTATGTATTTTTGGGCGACATTGGCATTGAAATTCGATGGATGAATTTTCTACAGTAAAGAACGGTGGGTCTTTATTCGTAACATGTTCCAAGCATATTATACAAGATTCTTGATGAAATGCTATAGGTATAGGGCCGTGTTCGTGTTCGTTTATCATAATGTATAATATACAATATGATAAATGTTTATGATATTTTTACGAATGATGTTTTTGAAAGATTATTTATTGTTTGGTATGCTGTTTTGTGTATAGCGTGTTATTGTAATGTCATGTAATTTATTTTTTTTATTTTTTGAGACAACGACTTAGGCATCCAATGGTGCATCGCGCTTAGAACCAACCGGCTTCCTGCGACGCACCTGAGTGAACTCATCTCCGGTCGATGGTGACTCACGAGGACGGCGAGGTCTATCTGCACCACCCTCACGAAGGGTGCGGGCGCCACGCGCAGGACGAGGAGAGACACCATCCTCAGCAGTGCGGAAGGTGCGACGAGTCTCGCACATAAGCGAACCACCCTTGATGCCAGATACCTCAGTTGCCTGATACTCATGCTTATCGTTAGCCGACTTCACGAGATTGAACTCAACATACTCTCCCTGAACGAGATACTTATATTGAGAGTTCGTCACGCGAATGCTAGTGTAGTGAATAAAAATGTCCTTGTTTGCGAATTCTCCGTCACTTACTGTAATAAATCCATATCCGGCCTTATTGTTAAACCACTTTACTTGACCCAACATCTTCTGGGATTGGACTTCAACGGCATCACTAGAACTCATCGTAAATCACACTATGATTATAACCTATATAGCGAGTCGTTTCTATATTGTTTTTCAAATATTTTATCCGAGCATATGTATATACATATTCTAATATGTTCAAAGGTTTAGCATTTTCACGCAAACATGCATCGATGTTATTATTGGTAGGAGTGATTGTTGTTTCATTAACTTTGAGCCAGATGCACTTGACCGAGGGAATGGAAACACCAACTGAGCCGACCGAGCCAGCAGAGAAAAAGGAGGAGGAGAAAAAAGAGGAGGAGAAAAAAGAGGAGTTCGCAGTTCAGCCCGCAGCTCAATCCGTAAATCACGGAGCTGCGGTGTAAAACAACTGTGTCAGTCCGTGATAATTCGGTGTTTGATTAAATTTTAACTGATAACAATAATTCAAAAACTTATATATCTTTTGATTTATTTTTACCAAAATGGGTTCCAAGTTCTCCCAAGTTTTACATTCTTTTCGTATCTGGTTTGCTTCGTGATAAATCGACGTTTCAGGTAATGTTTCGTTTGCAAATTTTCGACACATATCCCACGGAAGTTCTTTTGCATATAAATAAATATACATGTATCCCAATGAAATCAAATCGTCTCTCCTAGAACTCGCATCTCCGTTATGGATATTGTAACTTGCGTATTTGGGGGAACCCACCAAATTTTCGCTTTTTGTTGTCGGGTTCTCAATATGTTCGATTTTATCATCTACAAAAAAGGTTGCTAGACCGAAATCAATGATGTATATTTCGCCTTTCAGTATCATAAAATTTTGCGGTTTGATGTCTCGGTGTATTACATAATGAGTATGAATTGATTCTAGTATATTTAAACATTGAATCATAATACGGTCTAGTTTTTCATCCATCAATGTTGTTTTACAATAATCATGTAGAGAACATTCATAAAAAGACATCACAAAACAAGTGTTTTTATTCCAAATACCAAACCAATATACAAGCGGGATTTTTCGAGAGCCGTTGTCATATAAATATTTTAAAATCGTGGTTTCGTGTTTCAATAACTTATAGGGAGACGATTCTTTCTCGATTTTGATAGCAACTGATTCCGACGTTTTTTTATGTTTGCCGAGATAGACTTCGCCGAACATTCCTTTTCCTATTTGCTCCATGATAACATATTTATTTGCAACGATATTTGACATTACCCATTTTATGTATATATTTAGCACACGTTTGCTCTAAATCTTTTGTTTTTACACCCTTGAACATTTTAAATGGAACTTTTTAAGTTGTTTCAAAAAAAAATAAAAGCGGTTCAAGGTTGGGTCTTTTCATACCCGAAGTAAAGTTTGATTATCCCACGCTCGGTAAAAGGGGGTGATTACTTGTAATTTCTCTACATAAATAACTTGGTCTTTCTAATTTATTTATTGCGTTTTCCGCTATTTTGTAGATGTTTGATGAACCATTACGGTCTCTATTCCATAAACCACAACCGCTCTTACAGCGTAGTAGCCCATGAACCAACCGTGTTTCATCGTATTTTATTTCTTTTTTTGGATTTTCCTTAGTTTTCTTTGGTCTTGGTTTGGGATTTTTCCTTACCATAAATTTCTCACATACACCACCATTACAATTGGAACATTTACAACTGGTTCTAAATTCGTCTACTAAAAAAACATTATAGTTGTATTTCCTAAACAAAGTTCGCATTCCTTTTCCTAATGTTGGTTCTTTGTATTTCATCTGTTTCTTCTGTTCCCAATCACCAATACAAATAACAACTTCCTCGGGTTTTCCAAATATTTTCTTAAACTGGTTAATCATCTTTTGTTCGTTACGCTTAGTATTGATATACCTACCAAATTTCAATTTGCGAAATAATTCTTTACCATAAAAATCAAATAATATATTATTAATTCGGTTCTTTTCTTGTAAATATTCCTTAAACTTGGTGATATCTAGTGTTTTCTTATTGAAATTAGAAAGTTCAGTTTCATATTCTATAATTGTTTTACCGCCTATTTTATTGGTTTTCATGGCAAGTATAATATTGTTGAATTTCTTCATTTTGGTTTCTTTTCTTCGTTGGTCTTGGGAATATCGAAATACATTAGCATCTTTATTCGCACCATCTACGCAATAAATTAAATCACATTTTCCTGCGTCAATTCCAACAATTTTCTTACTTTGTAAATTTTTATAATTATCCAATTCATCAATATATAGTTCTTTGGTTGCTTTTGTTTTCATCATTGGTAATTTTTTACCAACCAAATCCTTACGCAAAAACAAAACACTTACACCAATACCATCTGTGGAAATCATATGATGGAAAGAATAACCCGTTTTAGTAAATATTTTTCGTTCTGTTCGAAAAAAGAACTGCCATATTTCATCTTCATATTTTTTTAGATTTCCTTTTGTTTTGTAATAACCCTTATTTCCCTGTTCTTTTCTCAATAATAAATTCACCAATGTAGTCGTGTCCAATCGTATATATTTTGGTGCGATTTCGCTTCTTAATGGGAATACAATATTAACACTTTCATCTTCACGTTCCACTTGTTTCATCATGTAAATCATAGAAGGGAAATAATCCATAGGTGAACATTTCAAATCATAATAAATACTATCTTTTTCGTATTTCTTTTTATTGGGTAAAACATGCATGCGTTGTTCAGTAATCCATTTATGGTAATAGGATTTTGATTTGTAAGCAGATTTGTCTACATTTAGCAAATCGTTTTTTATTTTTCGCAATTCACTACAAAGATTTCGTATTCTTGTTTCTCTTTCCGCTTTTGTTTTACATAATTTTCTTATTTTCTCGGTTATTATTTTCTTTTTCCAAACTACATTTACTAAGCGTTCTATATAATCAACATAATGTAGTTGAATATTGTTTTCATACATCGTCATAATATCTTCTTTCAAATAATCCATTACTGTATTTAATCCAGTATAATTTATTGGGTCATTTTGGGTTGTAGGTAAATAATGTTCATTGTAAAAAGAAGTAAGTTTTTCTTTCAGTGAAATTGTTTCTTCGCTTGGAGGTTTGCCTCTTTTCTCTTCTTTTTCTCCACAAACAACTTTCATGGAATTATTGATGAATTCTTTGCTAATAACAGGTAAGGAATGGTTATTTTTGTCGTAGTAATCTAGTAAATAAAGTTTGAGATACTGTAAAGTATGAATAACAATTTTGTTTGCTCGTATAACAGCATCGTTGATTATTGGTGTGTTTATCACGGGGTGTTTCAGTATGCTTTTCAAAGAGGTTTTCACAGATTTGAAAAACTCAGGCGGTTTTTCTTTGATACTCATTTCTATATTATTACTAAAGATATTATTTTAAGTCAATTTCCAATGAAATATTATTCTCAGTTATTTTCCTAAATCTTTGTAAAAAGATATTTTTGGGTTCGCATCCACTTTTCTTCGTTTTTGAATTGATGTTCTTTACTATCAATAGCATATTTGGATTTAACTAAATTTTTTATTATAGATAACCAAGGTCGCTTTCGTTTTTCAGGTTCACCTACCGCCTTCATATTATTGAATGAAAACCATTTTCTTATTTCAGGTATCAGTTCCATGATTCGTTTTTGTATTTCTTCGTTATTGTCTAACTCATATAGGGTGTAAGTATGTTTATTTTCCAAATCTAATATGGTTATAATCTTACATATTACATCGTCTTGTTCTTCTTTGTATAATTCACTTTTTAATCTCATAATTGCTATATACTTAAAGTGCGAAAATTTTAAGTATATTATTCTTTATATTTTTTTGGTTTACATTTACGGGTAGATGTTTTTCTTCTATATTCTAATCCGTCCTTTCTAGAGTAAGCATCATTAAAATAATTTTCATAATTTTTAGATTTAATTTTATCTAACGACATTATTACATTATGTTTCAGTTGTTGAAAATTGTTTACATTTCTGTATTTCTTTAGATAATATTTTAGTTGATTAAAGTATTGCTCGATTGCGTTTGTTTTGGGTGTATATGGAATTGAAAATAAATATTGATTCCCACTTTTCAAAATCGCTTCTTTAATTATATCGTTATGATGACTTCTAGCATTATCTAATATTATCAAATTATTTTTGTATTTACCAAATATGTGTTTTTCGAAAAATTCTATCATTCGTTCTTTTGTTGTTCCGCCCTTATCATAAAATTCGTATCCTATTCGTTTTGAATTTGTAATTGCCACTAATAATGTAAATTTTTGAAAGACAAAATTCTTATTCGTTTTTACAACGCAACGCTTTCCAATAAAACATCTACTATAAGACGGCATTAATAACGCACCAACGCTTGTTTCATCTAATGAAATAATTTTATCCATTGGATAATGTTTCACTGTATTGTAAAAATCATTCATTTCCTTTTCTTTGTCTGTAGGATTTTTTCGTCTTTCATTTGGAAAATGTTCATGTCTAGTTCGTTTTCTTGTTCTATTCTGATTACGCATAATTCTACCTAAATGCTGCGGTGAAATATCAAAATCTGTATACTTTTCTTTCATCATCATCAATAATTCGCTCATTGTAAATTGTTAATGGGCATTAAGAATATTTAATGCTGTTTTTACTTGGTCTTTCTTAACTTTATAAGATAATGCTGTTCTAGGTTTTCTTTGTAAAATTTTTCTAGTTTTGTATGTTTTTATCCATCTATGTAACGATGGTTTTTTACAGTTAAATATTTTACAAGTATTGTCCATAGTATCATCGTTGTTCAAATAATATTTTACCGCTGTAAGTTTATAATCATCACCTTTCTGTTTCATATTTATACTAATATATGTTAATCAAACATTTTCCTTTCATGTCATATTCTTTTTTTAATTCGTCTTCACATATAGATAAACATATTTTGCATAATTGTCTATAACCTTTTACAAATACTGGACTGTATGCTGTTCTACAGCATTTAATGCATGGAGATTCTTGTGTCCATTTTGTTTCCATTCCATTTTTATTATAAAGTCGTGGCAAATTATTTACCCATTCTTCATCTAGTATTCTACAATTGCTACAATATCTATTTTTATTATTTCTTATACAAGTTAAAGTTATATCTTTTTTATCATTAATATCTTCTTCAAATATTTGTTGCGTGGTAATTTCAAACCATGGTTCGGGTCTAACATTTGTAGTAGTATAATGTGTATGTTTTATTTCAAATATATATTTTACTTTATTGTCGTTAATAATAGCAACATCTGCTATGTATTTATTATTAACGTCTCTATATTCTATTATGATTTTATCATTTTCTTCATAGTGTATTTCATGTTCCATTCCACCTTCCATTGCGCCACATTTATCGCCATCGTATCTAGTTTTACAACATGACCAAGCGAATTCAATAGATTTATTTTCTTTTAACCATAAAGCAAGTTTATATTTTGCTTCTTTATGTAATTCGCTTTCATTTGGATGTTCATAATAAGAACATTGTGTTAGAGAATGATGAGCAAAATGACATTTACGAATATTCCCCTTTTTCAAAATTACTTTTTGTTGACATCCAATACATTTATAATTTTTATTTTTATCTGCTTTATATGGTAAAACGTATTCGTTATTATCAATCTGTATAGCACCTAATTGATACATTTATATATATAAATAAATTATCTATAAATGCTTTTGTATACAAGAGATTTCAATAGGTTAATTAAATAATTTTGTTCCATTTAAAATTTTAAAGGGTGTATAATATATACAAGCGCATAAACAAAAGGATATAATAATGTCTATTTTGTCTCCCATAATGGATTTGTTTTCATCGCATTTCAATTATTTCCTCATAATTATTCATTTTTTATATGCATTCGTTTTCATGGGACTCATATATTTGAATGAATCTTATTTGACAACATTGAATATCTTGATTCAATTCGCGATTTGCTTGTTTTTATTGATTCGTTTTCATCCATTTCAAAGACATGAATTGCGACAATATGATGCAAACATCATATTTAGTTGCGCGGCATTTTTAATGGTGAACTTGGGTGCAATAGAATTGACTAAGAAATATGCAATGAAAATCGAAAAATACATAGAGTAATTGCCATATATAGTTCTAGATACAAGAACTATATATGTCGGATAAAAATATAGATGTCGGTGAAATTTATCAAAATGCATTGAAAGACCCATCATTATTTTCAACAATAGATATTGATAAGATGTTAGATTCTATTGAAAACGAAAAGAATGATTATTTGGAGAATAAGACAATGGACTCGGTGACTCAAGAAATATGCGAAAAAATAAGCGACTTACCTATACCCGACGAATCGAAAGAGAACATTTGCAAAAAGCTCATAGGATATCGATATGTAGATGAAATACACGAATTGCATAAAGGTAAAATAACGTCTTGGATAAGAATAAAAAAAAGCGCGGCACAAGAATTATTAGAGCGGCAAATTAAAGGTTCGGAAAATACATATACAATTCAACCGAAGTTATCTGGGACGGGAATATTGGTAAATATAAAGTTTGCAGATAGAGGAACGAATGTAGTTATTTCTAACCCACCGAATCACCGTTTCACACAATATAGGTTTGACGATTGTTTGACGTTTCAAAAAATGACGGAGGAGGAACAATTGATATTGATGGCCTATGAATATCTCGATAAAGAGTCGTAGTAATATATATATATCAATTTCACATAATCTCATGTTAGAGAACCAGACTATTTCCGCGCTATATTTGAGTCATATACTGCTGCAATAGACTGATAATTTTCTGTAGATTTTGTGTTATATAATATCTCGGCGAATTTTTTTGAACGGCGATAGTAATAGAAGATAATATGTCATAAATTTGACGACGTGTATTTTTATCAATTTGTGTATATACATTCAAATCATTTATGCTTTTATATAGTGCATTTATAACGAGAGGCTTTGGTTGTTTCATTTGAATCGCATATATAATATTGTATATAGATGTTACGTATTCATATATATTTGCATTTTTTATAGGTGCAGGAACAGGTGCAGGAACAGGTGCAGGCATAGGAGCAGGAACAGGTGCAGGCATAGGAGCAGGAACAGGTGCAGGCACAGGCATAGGAGCAGGCACAGGCATAGGAGCAGGCATAGGCGCAGGAGCAGGAGCAGGAGGAGGAGCAGGCACGGGTGGAAATACCGGCGGCAATAAAGGAGGAAGAGGAAGAGTAATTGTAACAGAAGGTAGAACATTTGCCTCAAATTCACCAGTATAATTACCCGGGGGTGATGTATTCAAAGTCACTATTACAGAGTTATTCGAAGTGTTTATAGAGATTCCCATCCCAACAAGCAAACTCGATTTCCAAACCAAACAAGTGAAATGACCCGTTTCAGTAGAGAATCCAGGTTTTGAAAAGTCATATGCAGTATATTCGTTATACCAATTATCCACAGACTTTTTCAACAACACCATAATATCATTACCGTAACCCTGAAAATAAGCCAAGTTCTCACCATAGGAACTATTTTTACTGTGTTCAAAAATATTATTTGATAACAAATGATAAGACCATTCTTGAGAAAATGCAGCAATCGTCACATCCCATCGCAAAGGAGGAGATTGATGCACTGCTCGATACACGTTTATATAATTCACTATTTCAGTGATTTGGTTACTCGCAATCGCAGGTTGAACTACAGACATTATACAATATAATCACATTTTATTCTAAATGACTGCATATATGGTATATGTGTTACAAAAATCACAGTTGTATTTACACTTGGTAAAATTTGTGACATGTCAAAAAATTGAAAAACTTTTGTTTCGAAGAATTGAAACTATTCAATGAAAATAACTCAATAGTTGATATCAAAAAATGCAGGCAGAGATGAATATAGTTCAGCAACCAAGTCAGCGCAGACAAAACAAATGCTCGTATTGCAATGAAACCGGACACAATGCATCAAACAGACACTGTGAAAAAAAGGTGAAGCTATTTACTGCTTTATATAATTGCATAAGCCTGACGAATACGAACGAACATACTACTATATGGGCGGATAGACTCACAGAAAAAGAAATAGAATTGTGTTGCAAAGAAATGGGGGTGTGGGATACAGAGCGAGGATGGGTTGTTACGACCGATGCTTACAGGCAATCAATGAAATCCGAATTGTTGCACACTCGGCGAATCTTATTGGAACAAGCTGAGATTTATCCACAGTTTATAGAAGTCAATGAAGTTTCTTCTGCAAACATAGTAAGGTTTATCGTGAATAATAAATTAAGCGATGCATTTTATCAGCAAAATTCGAGTCAGCAAAATTACATCCGCAGAGTTGTATTGAAATATTTGATATACGAAAGAGAGCATAGAACACTTTCACCAATATTGCCCGAAGAAGCAGTAACTTGTTATGCGACTCTAGCACATCTTTATTTTGCGTTTTCAAATACACCCAGAGAAAGAGAAGCTATCCAACAATCTCGTGCAGCACTCGTTGAAGAACAACAGCGTTTAGAAATGCTTGATAGACAGAGGCACGCAGCTGCTTACTTGGATTCCCCAAATTTGGCGCCATTGTTGGAACAAGTGCGTCCAGGACGTGAACCATTCAACGACGTTTTACCAAATGGTGTTGCCGAACGTTCTATGGTAAGAGAACAGCGACGAACACATACGGATGTATTTCGGTCGTGGGGATTCGATGTTTATTGCAAAGAATCGACGGAAAATACTGAATCAATGGAATGCAGTATTTGCTACGATACTACACCGGCTCGGTTTCAGACAACTTTGAATTGCGACCATAAATTCTGTGTCTTGTGTATTCAACAGCAGGCAAATTTGCATTTGTCAGTAACAACTCCACCATGTTGTGGTATGTGCAGAGAACCCATCCAAAAAATTACAGTGTATTCGAATGTATTAGTGAGTAATTTCCGTGATTTTGTAAATCACCCATAAAATCACCATAAAATCATCCATAAAAAAACGTAAAACAACACGTTTTTTTATTCACAATAGGGCATGGAGTAGTGAACGCGCATCATTTATCATCCCGCTTTTTACGAGTAACTTTCCCATAATTATATTTAATTTTACGTGTTTTGGGCTTACGTTTCGTCAAGTAAAAAAACTCCTTAATATGATACATCATTTTTTGAGCGACAAAAACATCAGTTTCAAACGCCTTTGAACTATCCGTGCCTCCGCGCTGAACTCCCCGTTTATAAAAACAATTGGAAAGATAATTATATAATCGACTCTGTTCGTCTACTGTTTTCCACAAATTTTTACCCAAAACGGAATCAATGAACCGATAAATGATTTCCTCAGTAGATAGATGATGAACGTAAGAACGAGGTTGAATATAATAAATTCGATGATGATTCATTTTCTCAAAATAAGTGTTATCTAAGAAACAGATTTCCGTGGTTTTTGGTAAAATAGCACATTTTATGAAATCACTGTGTGTTTTTTCGTGAGTAGTTCGATTCAATTCAATGTGGACGTTATTAATTTTAAAAGCATTAATTACTTTATCAAACAGTGGAGGTTCGGCACATATGCGATGATTAAAATAATCACATATTTTGCTCGTCCAAGATGGAGAGCATTGATTATTTGTGTATATAAAAAGAGAATCGAAGTCACCAACCCTCTTTTTTTCATATAAATATTCCAATATGGAAACAATTCCGTATCTTAAAAATTCTGGGTATAGTTCTACTAATTGTTTAAAATCAACTGCTGTTTCGCCATATTTGGTTACAATTCCACTCCATAATATATCTAAATCAATGAATGCTCCTAATGTCTCGTCCAAATCAAACACAATGACCTTTGGCTCCTTTTTTGAATGCGTTTTCGTATAATGCTTTCCCTTGTAAATTTGGACGTATCTATTTGAATCATTCATAGGACGCAAAAATTTATTATATTTATTTATGATGGAATGCTATAATTATTATAACAAAAAAACGATTTGGTAAAATATCGTATGATTTTATCAAATCCCAAAGTATTCATTTTCCAGTTGAACCGAAACCACCATCACCTCTTTCTGTTGTAGTGAGTTCATCTTCTTTACAGATTGTTACGTAAATCGGGCATAATGTTGGGTGACAAATTTGAAGAAGACGCGTTGAACTCTCTACTGTATATGGAAGAGAATCGAGACAACGGAAAGCACCAATCAAAGAACCACGGTATCCAGAGTCAATAACACCCGTATGGTTAGCTAACATGAGAGGCGTCTTTGAGATACTCGACCTAGGATGCATTACAAATGCAGATGTGGTAAGAGAATCGGTATCTACATCGCAATATACCATCTCGGCCTTTATTTTATGGTCGATAAATTTAGTCTCGAAAGCCTTATCAAATAAAGTTGTAGTTGGGACAAAGATATCGAAACCCGCATCAGCAAACTGATTTTTCACAATATTTACGTTATGATAATACACTTTTTCTTGATACATCTCTAAAATGCCTGCATTTTCGGGAACCAACTTTAGAATTGCAAATGGACGGCAAGTGTTAGCAGAAGATTGCTTGATTTGATGATATATGTCTTCAATAGTTGTCATGAATACATATATTATAAGATTGTGTTTATGTCATTTACGGAAAATTTGTCCGAGACTCTTCCCTACTTTGGAAATGTTTGCCAGTGTAAATAAATCAATAAAAATAAACAAAGCATATTTGGTAACAAACAAAAAAAAACAAATTACATATGCGGAGACGACATTTGGTCTTGGTTGGCCGCCTTATATTCCTTCCATGAAATATTTTTACCATCAATAGGCTTCACTCTCATATGCTCGTGTTCTTTGTCTAGATTGTCGGCTCTCTTCACGGCGCTATCCAAATACAACTCTTTTAAAATCTTACCGAACATAACAGAACCCTCATGTTGGTCTACACGACCGTCCTCAATGAGTTTCAAAACCGTCAATAACTTTGTCATTATTGTCAAATCCAACTCGTCTTTAAGAAGCTTGTTAAAAATGTCCGTGTAATTGTTAAATAAAAAAACACAGCTTGTTTCACAAATTTCCTTGAATTTTTCAGAGTCATTCTCGCGCAAGTGTTTATTCGCCGACTTCAAATGTTCCATTTTTCGAACTTCGTCGCGGATGATAACACTATGTTTCAATTTACGAATATTATCGGTATTATTCTCACATTCCATCTCATTAATCAACTTTTTCAAATTGAGACGCTCGGATTGATTCATATTTGATTCCATCTTCCGGAAATTTACTTATATAATATGATTTCGTCAACAACTTTCTATATCATTAGAACATGAATAATATATATTTAGCGAAAAATTTCTAATTGAATATCTATAGTAGTATGAAAACAAATTATCCTTATTTATTGATTGCTATCGTAATTATCCTTGTAATCTCGTTTTCTTTAGCAACAACCGTTCGCGTTGCTCCCTACAGTAAAAATACTTTTTTTTCTCACGAATTCCCTTATGAAGGTTTCCAAGGATTAGAATACGGAAATACTACAGGGAATGTATTAGATAGCAATTCATCGCTACTTGTGAATAGTCCTCCAGCTGCCGAATGCAATAAAGTTTATGGATTCGACGGTTTATTTTGCAAACCATACGCCGCAGACAAAAATTTAGATGTTTTTTCGAGCGCGACTTCAAACCCATCTTGCGTTGGTGCGAGTTCGGGGTTGACAAATTCTAAGGGTGGTCTATGTTTAGATGAAACACAAAAGCGTTTGCTCACCACTCGTGGTGGAAATGCTAGTGGAAAAGAAGCCCAGATAGGAAAATAAGATATTAGATTTATAGAAAATTGATTTTGTATTTTCAAACAATATATTTTTACGAACGGTGTAAAAATATATAACACAAATGGAAAACGAAGAAGATGTCGATATTATGGTGCGAGTGAAATCATATCTAGATGCGATACCAGAGAAAGCTCAAAAAGATAGTTATCGAGTAATTTCCAGACTTGTTGAAACCTATCTTATTGTGAATTGTAAGCATAATATTGTAGAAGACTCTATCGATGTTGATGTGGAAAAAAGTAAGACAATTCACTATTGTGAAAACTGCCTACTTACATTCGATTGCAAAACCTAGCCAAAGCGTATAAAAACACAACGTAAAAACAACATAAAAATATTATATATGTTATATATCTATATACAGATATGACGACGGTGAAACTGTTGGATATAGTAGCAAGGCCTCGATTTATCAAAAACATGAAAATTCCATCCTGTAACAACTGCTACTTTTTTGATAGAAAGAAGTCTAGGAATTACTTGGAAATTCCAAAATGCACGAAATTTGGAGTAAAAAATATTGTAACTGGTGATATTGCATATGATAGTGCGAATGATTGCAGACAAGATGCAAATAAATGCGGTATTGTTGCAAATTATTATATTCCCAACTCGGTGTCACATTCCGACCATTAGAATGGAGTCATTCTATTATACAATCCGTAACCGAACAACGGACTTTCCCAATACGTTCATTTCCCACACAAAATCTTTGCATATAACATCTTTATATACACTTATCACAATATGGTTCTTTTTGTCTGGTGTTTTCATTTTTGCGCTTCCGCGCTTTCCATATTCTTCGTAAATTATCGCCATGCAAAATTGTCGATTGGTAGCGCGACGCAATAACATTTTGTATCTACTGTCTTTTTTGGGAATTTGTCGCATCGGTATTCCATTGCGGATTTTTATTTCACCAGTATATTGTTTGATAATTGTAATCAAATCCGCTGGCAAACAAAGACGGAGAATATCTGTCATTGTTTTGTTGTTTTTACTTATAGATAAAAACAACATAAATTACACAATCAATTTTTTACTTTCGACATAAGTTTTTGCAAAATACCTGATTCATGTAAAATCAGGTCTTTCGAAAATGCAGCCAGTGGGGTTCGAACCCACGCATCATTGATAGCAGGTCTTAAGTCTGCCGCCTTAAACCACTCGGCCATAGCTGCGCATTGTTATGTATAACATTTTTTCTATATGGTTTTTGGATATTTATATATTTTATTTACATTTTCTTATTCACTTCCAAAAAACCCACCCTTTCCAAGTTTGAAGTCGGTCAGTCTGGTAATCATATCGTCCTTGTCTTTCATAATCTCCTTTATCAAATCTTTTATGGAAATCATTCCGACAAATTCTTCGTTCTTGTCGTCGATTACTAGAAGATGACGAATATCTTTGAATAACATCTTATTCATGCACTGTTCGAGGGAATCATCTTTCTTCGCAATAATGATATGTGGGCCATAAGTGCAAATTTCCTTGATTTTTACTACATCGCCATTTTTACCAAGAGCGGCAACCTTATTTACATAATCGCGCTCAGATAAAACACCGACCACCTTATTAGCAGAATCAGTTACAGCAAGACAACCAATATTGAATGCCGTAAATCGCTGAATTGCACTATTCACAGTATTTTCTTCGCTTATCTTGAAGTCTATCTTATGATAGCACGAATTTTTGAAAACCGATAACGCACTTACGGGATTTTTTGGAATAACCGCAGATATGAAACGACGTCCAATCATTTTATTCATGACCGTTCAATCTATGTATAGTATATACAATGCTCTTTTGTTCTATATTGTTTTTATATAAAAATAAAAAACAACAAAAAACCAAAAAACAACAAAAAAATATACAATTCAATTCACTTACAATTCGCTGTTACACATACATTGCCAGTAAACTCTGGTTTTGTCCTTCATTATTTTTAATCAAAATATCAACCTCCTTTTTAGTTACAGTAAACGGAAATGAAACCTTTAATTCTAGTTCTTTTCCAAAGAGAGGCGTGTCTGTTTTCATTAACCGGAATAAATTCAACTTCGTATAAATAATTTCCAAACATCGCTTCAAATTACGAACTCCCGACTCCTCCTTTGTAAGCGCAGTGTTTGAAACAATATACTGAATCGTATCGTCGGGAATAATAACGTCCTCCTCGTTGAAATTCACTTGTTCGCGAATTTTCGGCAACAAATAGTTTCGCGCAATAATCGTCTTGTCCTTTGCGTCATAACCTTTCGTCTGGATATGATACATACGGTCTCGAAGAATGGGATTGATTCTACTCGCATCGTTATAACTAAAGATAAACAAACACTTGCTAATATCAAATTCGATTTCCGAAAAATATTTGTCATGAAATTGGCTATTTTGAGATGTATCCGTAAGATGTGTTAGAATACCAACAATCTCTTCACCTCTCGGTGTGTCGCTAATCTTATCCAATTCGTCAAAATAAATCACCGGATTCATGCATTTACTATCAATGATAATTTGCACGATTTTACCCCAAGTGCTACCTTCGTATGTATAAGAATGTCCTTCTAGAAAACTGGCGTCACCTGTTCCACCAAGTGCAATAAACGCGAATTCGCGCCCCAAAATCTTGCTGATACCTTCCTTTACAATTGACGTTTTACCTGTTCCCATTGGCCCGTGAATAGCAATTGCCGATCCAAGCGCAGACGGATTCGCAATCCATTGGCCTATCATTTGCATCACTTGAATTTTAGCATCATTGAGGCCATATACACAAGTGTCGAGAGTAGTTTTTGCATCTTCCATAAATTGGTGACATACATCGACTCCATCGCTCATCTTTACGTCTAGATTTTTATATACACCAAATGGAATCTTCATAAACGTATCCACCCAATTTTTCAGTTTGTAATATTCATTGTCGCTAGGCTCCATTGAGCGTAGAACATTTAGTTTTTGTAGGGCGATTGCCTTGAATTTAGCTGGCATTTTAGAGTCCAACAACATGAGTCGATATGGTTTTTCAATATGAATATGCTGATTAATTTCTTTCAAATCGCGCATTACCCGTAATTGCTCTTTATTTGATAGCTTCTTCTTGAAATAATCCACTTCATTGGTCTGTTTTTTCCCAGTGTGAATCAACTTGTGATAAGTCTTCGCATTCTTTTCGCGAGCCTTCTTCACAAGCTTTTTGATAGACTGATTGCACTCATGGATTGCGTTTCTCAAAATCTTGCTTTTCGACTTTTTCTTTAACTGTTCTGAAAGCGACTTTTTGATTTCAACCAACTCGAGATATTCTTGTTCTACGTCCTTTATTTCACTGTCTTTTGATGACTCAGATTTATTATGTTCGGCGGCCTTCTTTGCAGCAGCAGCCTTTTTGAATTTTTTTGTCTCGAACTTCACCTCTTCTTCGGGGATTTCCATTTTTTGATAATTCTCTTTCATAAATGCCTCTTCGTCATCACTATTGCATTCGGCATTTTCTTCTTCTGCAATATATTCGTCTTCTGGTAGTTCTCCACCTCCACCAAGAGAGAATACAATTTGAAAGTTGCCATCCTCATCTTCGTCCTCGTCCATATCGTCGTCCTCCTCTTCTTCATCCTCGTCCTCGTCCTCATCCTCGTCTTCTTCGGAGCGCCTAGACGCAGCGCGTCTAGATACAGCACGCTTCTTATTTGTATTTGACTTCGTCTTTTTATAAACTTTACGAGAAGACTTCTTTTTCGAAACATTATGTAGTTCATCCGATACACTATCTACAATATCGTTTTCAACCTTGTTTTGCATATACTTTGATGGGAAAATCTTTGCCAAAAACTTATGCAATGCACCGCGATTAATAGCTGCATCTAGGTCGTCATCTTCTTCCTCATCATCCTCCTCTTCTTCGTCGTCTTCCTCATCTTCGTCCTCCTCTTCTTCATCCTCGTCTTCGTCATCATCCTCCCAAACATTTTCATCATCATCGTCATTGTCATTCTCGATTAACATTTTCTTATTTCTCTTTTTGATTGTTTTAGGTGGAACATAATCAGAATCACTGTCCGTTTCTTCCTCTAGACTGATATCATCACCTGCATCATCGTCAGAATCGGGCTTGTTTTTCTTCAACTTTTTCTTGTTATCACGAGCTGGCTTAGCCTTGTCTGCAAACTTTCTAATTCCCATTTTTAAAACCTACTATGAAATAATTCCTGTCATCAAAAAACAGTTGTTTTGTAAATTCAATTTTTTAACTCGGCATCAAAAAAATTGAATCAAAGTAATAATATATATAAACACTAGTATATAGTTACAAATTAATGTCGGGTATTAAAATGAATGAACACAAACAATCTTCCCGAATTGTCGGAGTGCAATTTAGTATGTTGTCACCAGATGAAATCAGGAAGAATTCGGTTGTTGAAGTAACATCGCGAGACACTTATATAAATAACAAACCTGTCATTGGTGGTCTATTTGACCCGAGAATGGGAGTTTTGGAACCCGGTTTAATCTGCCCCACGGACGGATTTACGTATATCGATACACCGGGTTATTTTGGACATATTGAGATGGCTCGTCCTGTATTCTTCATTCAACATATAAAAGAAATAATTAAAATTAGCAAATGTGTGTGCTTCAAATGCAGTAAATTGCTCGTCAATAAAAATCAACACCAACACATTTTGAATTTTTCGGCAGAAAATCGTTGGGAATATGTTTCAAATCTTTGCGCAAAGATTAAGAGATGTGGTGAGGCAATCGACGATGGTTGTGGATGCAAGCAACCAGATGCATTGCGTTTAGAGGAAATTGCAACCATTCAAGCTATTTGGAAAAAGATTGACTCTGAGAAAAATAGTGACGGTGATAGTAAAGATGTTATTGTAAGACTCACGCCTGAAATGGTATTGAAGATTTTCAAGCGCATTTCTGACGAAGACATCCATTTTATGGGGTTTAGCCCAACATGGTCTAGACCCGAGTGGATGATTTGTCAAGTATTGCCCGTTCCTCCACCCGCTGTCCGTCCATCGGTTAAACACGACGCCCAGCAAAGAAGCGAGGATGATTTGACTCATATTTACAGCAATATTATCAAAATGAATCGAGATTTGGCCGATAAGATTGCAAACAATGCATCACCAAATGTGATTGAAAATTTGACAAAGGTTTTACAATATTTTGTTGCGATGATTGTAAATAACAAGGTGAAAGGCGCGATGCCTATGGCACAGCGCTCTGGACGCCCATTGCAGTGTATTATGGGTCGTTTGAATAGTAAGAATGGTAGAATTCGAGGTAATTTGATGGGTAAAAGAGTGGATTTTAGCGCGCGTTCTGTGATTACGGGTGACCCAAATCTATCTATTCGCCAACTCGGTGTTCCGAGAAAAATTGCTATGAATCTCACGAAGCCGGTTACTGTAAATGACCGCAATAGAGATTTCCTTTTAAAACTCGTTCAAAATGGTCCCGAAGTATATCCGGGTTCCAAGATTTTGGAAAAGAAGAATGGCGAGAATATTTCGTTACGTTATGTTGACCGCAATTCGATTCGATTGGAAAATGGAGATATCGTTCACAGACATATGATGGATGGTGATGCGGTGTTGTTTAACAGACAACCTAGTTTGCATAGACCTTCTATGATGTGTCATATTGTGAAAGTAATGAAGCGTGGTGACACGTTTCGTATGAATGTAGCTGATACTAAACCATACAATGCCGATTTTGATGGAGATGAGATGAATATGCATATGCCACAAAATATTTTGGCAGAAACCGAGCTGCGCCATTTGGCTGCAATCCCATACCAAATTGTCAGTCCAGCTGGTAATGCTCCAATTATTGGTATTTACCAAGATTCGTTGTTGGGTTCATATAGATTTACGAGACCTAACATTAAATTCTCACCCCGAGATGCAATGAATCTTTTGATGATGTATTCAAAAGTTGATGTGAATGCATTGCGAGATGCGGGAGACGAAATCAGCAATTTCGACATTCTTTCACAAATTCTTGCACCAATTACATTGAAATACAAGACGAAGTTATTTGACGATTCTGAAGACGAAAAGACGTCAAACAATATCCTAGAGATTCGCAATGGAAAATATATTCGAGGTCAATTGGAAAAGTCTATATTGGCGTCTACAACAAAGGGTATTATTCACCGCATATGCAATGATTTCGGTAATATGCAGTCGTCAGACTTTATCGATGATTTACAAAACGTTGTTACAGAATATATGAAATCCAGTTCATTTAGTGTTGGAATCAGTGATTTAGTTGCGAATAAACAAACACGTGATAGTATTATCGAAATTATTGCCGACCAAAAGCAAAAAGTGAAGACTATTATTGATAAGGTTCATCTCGGCATTTTCGAAAACAATACTGCGAACACGAATATGGCAAAATTCGAAACCGATATTGGAAACACATTGAATGATGCAACAAATCAGGCTGGTAAAATCGGTTTGAAATCATTGAGTAAAACCAACCGTTTTGTAATGATTGTAAATTCTGGTTCAAAAGGAACGCCGATTAACATTTCCCAGATGATTTCTTGTTTGGGACAAACCAGTGTGGACGGAAAACGCATTCCTTATGGTTTCGATAGCCGCACACTTCCTCATTTCAGTAAATTTGATGATAGTCCAAATGCTCGTGGTTTTATCGAGAATTCGTATATTTCAGGACTAACTGCACCTGAACTCTTCTTCCATGCTATGGGTGGTCGCATTGGTCTTATTGATACCGCTTGTAAATCGGTAACGTGGGAAACACCTATTGTTATTATTGAGAATGAGAAACCCGTGTATATTGAAATTGGAAGATGGATTGACACACAGTTGGACGCCTCACCTGAAAAAATTCAGCATTTTACTGAAAGACAGATGGAATTGATGAATATAAATAAAGTATATATTCCAACCACAGATGAAGATGGTAATGTATCATGGGGTGAAGTTACGGCAATTACTAGACATGACCCCGGTAAAGAATTATACGAAATCAAGACAAGTGGTGGTAGAAGTGTTATAGTAACTGAAAGCAAATCCCTATTAATTTGGGATAAAGAATCGAAAAAGTTGAAGGAAACATCAACACCTGATATCAAAATAGGCGACTGTGTTCCTGTTACTGGCGAACTATGTAAACCACCAGTTGTTCTAACTCATATTGAGATGGAAACTTATTTATCTCAAACAGTAAATTTCGAGTTGAACGAAGAAAATGGTATATTTATCGGGTTATTTTTAGCAGATGGTAATTGTCACAACGCCCGTATTACAATAACGAATAAGAATGAAAATATAAAAACATTTGTAAAGGGTTGGTTTAATAGTTACGGGATTTCTTATAAAGAAAGTTCGACGACGATTACGGGTTCCTCTTCGGCATTCGAAAAATTCTTGACAAAATTAGTCGGTAACGGTGTTGCAAATAAATATATTCCTACAGAAGCATTTATTGCACCTGAAACTTTCATCATAGGATTGTTAAATGGTTACTTTTCAGCAGATGGTTCCATTAGTAAAAATTCGATTGATGCGAGTTCTGCATCAAAGAGACTTATTGAAGGTGTAAATATGTTGTGTTCTAGATTGGGAATTTATGGAAAAATGGCGAAGTATCAAGCGAAAAATAATCTACCAAGTTATAGATTGTCAATTCGCGCACAATGGGGCAGATTATTTTCAAAAACGATTGTCTTATTAGAAGAAAATAAAAACGCAAAAATACAAGCCATCAATTGGCGAAACAAACAAATGAACGTGGAGACTTATAATAACGTCGTGTTAGACCAAATCGTAGAAATCAACCCTATTGATATCAAAGACCATCCAAAGGTATATGATTTGACTATTCCATCCACTCTCAATTTTGGAATAGCAAATGGTCTGCAAGTTAGAGATACGTCCCAAACTGGATATATACAGCGCCGACTTATCAAGGGTCTAGAGGATTTAAAAGTAGAGTATGATATGACAGTTCGAAATAATAAGGGGAAAATCATACAATTCGCCTACGGCGACGATGGTTTTGACGCAATGCGCACGGAAAATCAAATTATGCCTTTGGTTGGAATGAGCACCGAGGATATTTATTTGCATTACGATATTATTGGTGCAAACGAGCAACAAACAGATATGTTAAACATTTATTCGAAGGGAACTGCGACTCGCATTCGAAAGCAAAGAGATGCAACTAAGGACAAATGTCAAAAATATATTGAGAAAATGTTGGATGCTCGTAAGAACATTGTAGAAGCCGTATTTAAAAACAAGAATGAAAATACAGTCAAGATTCCTGTTGCATTTCAACACATTATTGCAAACATTCAGGGTCAATTAAACCTCAATTCAAATTCGACTGTCGATATTACACCACTCGAGACGTTTGAACTCGTCGAAGAATATTTCGAAAAACTAAAGAAAATAAAATACGTTCAACCACAATCACTGTTTGAGATAATGTATTATTATTATTTGACGCCTCGTGATTTATTGGTCCATAAACGATTTCATCGCAAAGCTCTTGTTATGCTATTGGAAATGGTGGTTTTGAAATATAAACAGTCAATCGTCCATCCGGGTGAAATGGTGGGCGTTGTAGCCGGTCAGTCTATCGGCGAACCGACTACTCAACTCACACTCAACACATTTCATCTTGCAGGTGTTGCATCCAAAGCAAATGTGACTCAAGGTGTTCCAAGAATCGAAGAATTGTTAAGAATTACAAGGAACCCAAAAAAGGCGTCACTCACAGTGCATATGAAACCACTCGACGAAGCAGATAAAGAAAAGGCTACTCAGTTCGCAACAATGTTGGAGCATACAAAGTTGTTGGATGTAGTAAAATCAGTGCAGATTTATTTCGACCCTAACGATAACAATTCGATTATCGAGGAAGACCATTTATTGCTAGACCAGTATTTCGAATTTGAAAGATTAATTAAAGATTGCATGGATTCAATAGAATCGATGAATATACCGAAATCAAAGTGGATTATTCGTATGGAAATCGACGCCGAGACATTGCTCGAGAAAAATATTACAATGGACGACATACATTTTGCGATTAACAATTGTCATGGTAACGACATATCATGCATTTATAGTGATTATAATTCAAGTAATTTGGTATTTCGCATTCGTTTGAATAGCAGTGTATTCTCAAAGACCAAAAAACAAAAGGGAATTGCAGATACTCTAGACCAATCTGACGAGATTTATATGTTGCGAAATTTCCAAGAGGCAATGTTGAATAATATTATTTTGAGAGGCATTGACGGTATTCAAAATGTGATTCCTCGCAAATTGCAAAATTATATCGTAAAAGAGGATGGTAAATATGTTCGCAAAGACGTCTGGGTTTTGGATACCACAGGAACGAATTTAAAGTCAGTGTTGGGAATGGATTACATTGACTCTACGCGCACATATAGTAATGATATTCGCGAGACATTTGACGTTCTAGGTATAGAAGCTGCCCGTCAAACTATTGCGAATGAATTGGATGAGACGATGGGTTTCTCCGATGTATATATCAATTATCATCACACGAGTTTGCTTTGTGATAGAATGGCGTGCAATATGAATATGGTTCCTATATTTAGGTCGGGAATTTTGAACGATGATATTGGCCCACTTGCAAAGAGTAGTTTTGAGACACACACAGAGGTTTTATTGAATGCATCTAGACATGCGGATTTAGACCATATGACAGGAATTTCGAGTAATGTAATGATGGGGCAAATGAGTAAGGCTGGGACGGGTTGTTTCCAGTTAGTTTTGGATATGAATCAATTGAGAAATATGGAAGATGTTGAGGTAGATATTCGAAATAAAAACGAGGAGATTGAGAAATTGTTTGGGGGGTTAAGTATTTCCACAGACCAGTGTAGCAAAGCAGCGGTTGAAATACAGAACAATTTATCAGCAATTCAACCGAATGATTCAGGTAGTTGTGTTCCAACGGATGATGGTTATGACGTTGGTTTTTAGACTCTTGAAGAAGTAAATAAAACGTAAATACAAACATAAATAAAAATATATTTGTATAAAATAAACAAACGATATGAAGCTCATCTGTATTTTTTTACTCTGTTTTCATCAATGTCAATCGCAAATGCACGATAATATCTATAGAAAAATAGTAGGCAACGTGTTTGGTGCAACAAAAAATATAGGAAGTAAATTACTAACACGAGCTGTTCGTTATATATCACAAGAACGAACATTGGTAACATCTATATTGCACGCAAAAACGGATGCAAATTACAAAAAACATTTTTCTCGCTCAAAATTGGCACGCGGTTCAGCTATTTCCAAAAATTGTAATTCGAGATGTTCCGTAAAAACGCCTTGTAATAAACGTTGCCAACTTGGTCGCGACAGATATCAATTGGAATTGGCGAAAAAAAAATACAAAAAAGACAATGTAGTAAAATATACGTCGTCACAAATAAACCAACGCAGTTATAGTGCAGAAGTTGCAAACGGTTCGTGCAATTCGCGATGCAAAGCATCAAAAGCAAGATATCAAAAACAAAGAACCCAATATATGAAGACATTTCATGAACCATGCCAAAACGGCCATATAAAAAACACGGGAACATATAACGGCAAACCATTGAGCGACCAAGGAAATCCAAGTGGTAATACACCCGGGGATAAAAAAACGGTGGGCGGTTATGGTGGTGTTGCAAAAGGGCGGCCTCTCGGTGCACCCGGTGCCGGACAAATAAATTGGTCGAATTCTGCGAAATATAATTGGAGAACCGAATGCAAAAGTTATTCTGCTATACTTGGTGTGAAAAAAAATTCGCCCACACCACGTCCTCTCGCTCGTCCCATGTAAAAATTGTATAAGAAAAATCACGACATTTTCTTATACAACATACCAACTACTTATTTTGCGACTGTAAAAAGGTTTCAAGAGATTGAGTGTTTTCCAAATAAGAAGGGTTTTTTATCATACCATCCAAACCTTTCACCTCCGTAATTTTCAATGGCGGCACAATATATTGATAAGACGGATAAACATCACTTCTATAATGTTCGGTGGGTGTTCTTATAAAATAAAATACCTCTCCTAATTCTCCGCCCATCAACAACCAATTTATTTTATTCGTAATCATTTGAATTTTAGTCGATGAAAACAATACTATAGGTAGGTTGAGTTTCGACGATGAAATCATCCAATAATCAAAATCTGTCAAAAAATATTCCTCGCTCATTATCAAATTTTCCAAAGTCGTTTGATTTTTTATAACACGGTCTATCATCGCCTTTTTCTTTTTCCCTTGTTGTGATAATATATTCAAAACCGTCGATTTTAGTGCAGTATCCATATACAAAGAATACGCCTCCCATAATAAACTAGAGCACTCTTGTATGGTAACAATTCGCCCCCATCTGTTTTGTAACATTTCAATCAAAACATAAAATGTGCCTTTGCGTGAAGCATCTATAATAATCTCTTTTGCGTCCACCGGGAACATTTTCACCCACGTGCTTACCTGATTTCCTTGCACTTTATTCAAACGCTCTTTTATAAGACTATCATTATGGTCGGGATTGAGTAATCCCGCGTTTTCATTCTCGACTTCTTGCATTGTCAGTGAAATGTGATTGCTATATTTTTGAGTATTGATTGGATTCGCAAATTCATAGGGTATAGCATGCATATAAGAATTCATATCTAATGGTATCAAATCGTCAAAGTAATCAGACATCAAAAGTGTTTGCAAAATGATAAACTCGTTGTTGAGTATATGGTAATCTAAAGATGTGATATTCAAATAATTTTTATTATCTAACATGAAAAGACGCACGCGATGATATCTCAACAATTCGTCGGCCATTCTTATATAATATTGCGTTTGGTTATCTTTTCCGTTTAATAAGTTTTTTTCAGGTAATAAAAGAGAGCATTGACTGTCTTCTTTCATAACACAAAATGATTTGCTAGAGCATTTGTCCGTCGAATTATTTACACAGGACGATATTTCAGTTACATTATTCAATAGATTTTCTGGTAATTCACCGAAAGATATCACATTAGCGCACATATTCCTCAATATTTTTTCGAGTTTTACGATTTTATTTCGATGCAACATTTTGGGGTTATTGATAATTTCTATAATATCTTCGCGTCGTTCTCTATTTTCACGATTATTTAATAAAATGCGAATGGTGCTACGGAAAGCGATGAAAAATTGCGTTTCTAATTTTATTTTATTGGTGGTATCGACTCGCACCTTGTCCTCGGTTTTATCGACAGCGAATATTTTGTCCGAAACCATATAGTTTGTCCCTTTTATATCTGGAATGCCGTCTTGAATATCATTTGGAATAGGGGGGTCGATTTGTATGAACTGATTCGTTTCGGTTAATATTCCCACGATTAAATCGTCTTCAATTACTTTCAACATCGGGTTCGATTTTATTCTATTTTCAGTTGATTTACTCAATGACTTTAAAAAGTCGCGAGTTTTTTCATACGAAACCCATTTTACGTCATCTGTAAAAACAATCGGTAAATTTGGAATGGATACAGAAGGCAAACAGGGGATATAAAACGTGTCATCCTTATAAACCACAGTGATGCCGATAATTTTTCCACGGTAATTTGATATTTGCGATTCCACTTTATACCCTTGAAGATTTTCATCCAAAATATGATATAAATCAACCACTGGAATATTCTTTTTGAATTTATAAACTCGGGGCATACTTTCCATGGGGGCGCAGTGGTTGGATGTCGTAGTCTGTATTAGAGACAACACGGTCTTAATATTTTCAATCGAATTGTAGTCAAACCATTTTAATATTTTTATTTTTCCATCGGTTTGGCTCATATCCGTTAATAAATAAATCGGCTCATAATATTTGTCATGCTTTAATAAAATAACGGTTTGTTTTTTAGGGTCAAACAATGTTGTGGAATAAGAATTCGTAGGACAGATAAATTGGATATTGTCTGTGATATCGTTATCCACGATTTCTATAATAGCGAGATTTATACCATTTTTAAACAAGTTCTCGTTAGGTATAGTAATGAAATCCCAAAGATAGGTGTGATCTATTAAAGAGTCCTTATCTGTAAGATAGCGCTTGAAATTTTCGAAAGATGCAATTGTATCCTCTAAAAACCCTCGCTGTGAATCATTCGTCATGTCTATTCTTTTATAGAATTCGGTGGTGTTGTATTGGACGATTGTCTCCTCTTCTAATTGATATTTTTTAGGTTTAAAAATGGATACGAGAGAACCGTTGTGATATTTTAAATAATTATCTAAAGAAATTGATGACGACAGAGTCATTCTCATTTCTTCGATGGAAACAGAGTTCATATTTCTAGAGAATCCATAAATATCAGCGATACAGGCGACGAAAGATTGATGTGTCGATGTCTCAACTCCATATCTTAGTAATGTGGGGATTCCTTCCACAAGTTGGGCGTTGTTTTTCTTATCCATAGAGAGTGTATTGTCTGTTCTCAAAAATAATTCTACAACCAGAGGTAAATACCCCCAGCGGTTTTGTGGAATGGGATATTTATCATTTCCCATGATATAATAATTAAAACCTGTGTCTTTTTGTTTACCTTTTTTTATTTCGGTTCCCTGCTCGACACCACATTTTTGTCGAAGTTCTATTTGACTCTTTGAATTCCAATTCTTGAAGCAACAAGGTATACAATAGCCTTTGGGATGATGTTCCTTTTTCATAAAACCGGGGTTATAGTTGATATAATTTCCTTTATCGTCTGTATGGTATCCTTGTGTGTCTGTAAATTCATGAACGCGGCCCTCACAAACCCCATTTTTAACCTCTTCTTCAGTGAGTGATGTATTGCTACTAGAACACCAGTATCTCGGGCAAATATACCAGTATTTTTTATCTGGATTCGTTCCATATTCAATAGCGTTTGTGTAAGACCCCGGGTGTTCTTTGTCTATTTTTTCCTTCTCTTCTTTTGTTAATATCACGGGTTGTCGACTGATATTTGCAGGACAGACACGGGAATATGCACCGTAGGATTTGTCGCCGGTGGATAAAAACAGTGTGGGTTCGAATTGGCGCATCTTTTTATAAAAAATATTGGTGTCGTTTTCAGTGTCGCGCGTTTTTTGTCTTCCGCTTCCCTTTATTTGCTTTAGTGCTTCCTCACCTTCCTCACCTTCCTCACCTTCCTCACCTTCCTCACCTTCCTCGCCTTCCTCACCTTCCTCACCTTCCTCACCTTCCTCACCTTCCTCACCTTCCTCGCCTTCCTCACCTTCCTCGTCGTCTTCTTCAAAAAATAATTTGCCATCTTCTTCGTCAGATTCTTCATCAAAATCCAACCCTTCTTTTTCATCATAATTTTCTTCATCCTTTTTCATAAAAATGGTGTCTATTTTTTTGCCAAATTGAATAGGCTGAACTGAATTTACAATATCCATAGATACAAGTTCCGGTAAAATAATATTTTCAACGGGCGCCTCTTCTTTTTCAGCCATTTTCTTTTGACACTGCGCCAATAGTTTGGAAACAAAAGCCGAAGCCGAATCTGGAGATTGAGATAAACGTAAAAAACTATCAATATATAAATTAATGTGCTCTAGAGAATGTACATTGTTTATACTGAACACGTCAATATAAAGCTCTCTTTTTCCAGAAGAGTATTGAAATTGAATGGGAATACCCGGGTTATCAACAAATTCGGCTGATTTATTTACATATCGACCTTGAATCTGTATAAATTCATTCAAATACTTGGTTATTTTCAATAATGCTTCATCTTCTGTCATTGAAAAGTTCGTCATCAATGATGCAACAACCTGTTTTTCGCTATTTGTAGCATTATAAACTCGCGTAATCATGGTCGAAATCGCATCCATTTTTCTATAATTTTCCACACGTTTGAATCTCATTTGTGCGCCTTTCGTGGAATCAACATCTAATATATCAAAAATCGCTGGTAAACAATTCGTGTATTTTTTTTGAAAGACATCGCGGTTTTTATCCGCAAGATTTAATTGATAAACATAATTCATTGTCTCGATTTCAACCAACTTATGATTCATGTTCTCAAATGTATTCAAATGATAACCGCTTTGTTGTAAAATATCGTTCATTTCTAAAATAATGGGGTTGACAATGTTTGACAATAATTTATTTAATTCATCTAGCGATATCAAGAGAGGATATTCCTCAGAACGAACAGATATGTTTCCATTATAGTCAAAATCGACGAAAATATCCATACCATAGTAGTCATCAATCGTGTGTTTTATATACAGCGATACTTGCCTACTCTTTCCCAACTTGTTTGCAAAACTAATGATTTTATTTTTATTCAAAAACGGGATTTTCTTGCCGGTTCTAGTGACCTTTTCAGAATAAATTCTGTAAATATTCTCTTTACGAATTCCGGGGTTGTATTTGATAAAAGGTATAAGTTGCGATGTATGAAATCGTTTGAATATATACTCCAATGGTATAACTGTGTTAAATTCGGGGTGTAAAACGATTTTGAAAGCCGAGATTCCTCGTTTAGTATAAGGAAGTGGATTGGAGGATTCGGTTTGGTAATAAATATCGTGAAACAAATCGACGGTCTCATATTGTTTCAAATTCTCGGGTTTGATGACATTCTTTTCAAGTTCTCCACGCTTGCGATAAAAATCGTTCTTCGTCTGTATTTCCTGTTTTGACAATAATGGATAATAAAGTCGTAACATATAATTATCCGGAATAGTCGACTCCTCTGCATATCGAATGACATCATCAGTTAAACAGAAATAAATAGTGTTATTTAAAAGTTCGCCATAATTAGAAAGTAGATGATTTTCGAATGCCATTAAAGAGTTGTCGGATGAATATTGAAAAGTTTGCTCGGATGAAGGTAGAACATCGTAAGGATTCGCTGAAAAAAGTAAATCGTTATAAAGAGAGAATTTCAAACCAAGGGGGATTTTGAATTCTAACCTATCGTGCTCTATGTAAGGCAAAACGTCGTCATATGAAAAATTGTCCTTGCTTGTATTATCAATGGAAGAAACTTCTTTTGATGGTATATTCATTAGTAATTGACCGAGCATATTTTTGGAAATGAGGCTATCGTTAGTTAAATTTTGATAACGTGAAACAGTTCTTGCTCTTTCATAAAAGAATTTCTCTAACGGTATTTCATCCTTTATTTTGCAATAAAGATAAATTTCGGGGTAAGATATGGTTTCTTCCCCTAAATCATGGAGCAGTTTTTTCTTAATGATTCGAATTGTATCATCACCATGAATTTGTTTTGAAGAGAACTTTATACTTGGGTAACTCGTTTTGATGATTTCTATTTCCTCATCGCTAAATATCACCCCTCGGTAGTTTTCAACAGTAGATATATAAGATGTTTTATCCTCTTCATCTCCGGATAAATTGCTATATTCTATGGATGCTGTTCCTGCATATACAATAATTTGTTTCCAAACATCATCATAATCCGTTTTTATTACTTTATATACATGTTTTGGTAATACGGATACTGAAGTCATTTTGTATAATATAGACAGTTCAGACACTATAGACTATTCGGATACAATATTTGCATAATTTTTTCATTGCCAATACTACGAATACTTCGTTATACCAAGACCAAATATTTTAGCAACGTTATATACATAGATAGATATCAATCCTATCATTGCATAAATAATGAAAAAGGCTTTGTTAATAGGAATTAACTATATAAATTCAACCGATATATCACTGAATGGATGTATTGACGATGTCATTAACATGCGTAACATGTTAATTGATGCATATGATTATAGAGCGACAGATATTACTATTTTAAGAGATGACAACTTTGATTTCTTGCCTACAAAACAGAATATTATAAAAGAGATTGAGAACATAGTCGACAAAAGCACAGATTTAGAAGAGTTTTGGTTTCATTATAGCGGGCACGGAACACTTTTATCAGGGGAGAAAGACCCCGAAAATAACACCGACAATATATTAGTTCCAGTGGATTATATGAATAATGGTTACATAAGCGACGTTGATTTGTTTGAAATGATAAAACAGATACAATGCCGGTCTATTTTTGTATTTGACTGTTGCCATAGTGGAACCATTTGTAATTTACCATGGACGTTTGAATATCAATCACCTACAAAATTCACGGTTAAAAAATCGGATATACCGGTTTCAAATTCTAATATATATGTTTTTAGTGGGTGCAAAGACACACAATCGTCCGAAGATATATATAATACCGAAGATACACAAATGGTAGGAGCATTTACTTCGTCTTTTATTCGATGCTTGCGCGATTCTCATCATAACATCCCCATATTGAATTTATATCGAAATATTTGTATAGATATTCAAAAAAAAGGGCTCAAACAAACCCCCGTTTTTTCATCAACGAATCCATCACCGTCATATGTTATTACAAAACCGACATTTTCTGCGAAAGTGAATTTGCCGATTGGATATGCAAACACGAAAACATCTATTATGAGAAATATGAATATGATGTTGAATCGATAGATGACCGTTACTCATTATCATCATAATTTCTTAGCGTAAAAACAACATTAGATCCACTGCGAGGAATTTTGCCATCCAATGTCACAATATTTGAATTATAATCAACATCTGTTACCGTAAGATACCCGTCAATAAGCTCACTATAAATAAGTCTGCCATTGAATATACCCTCGGTTGATGATAAACACACGCGATTTGTATTTTTCTCGGCACTGCCTACAGCCATTATCGTGTAGTATTCGATAATGGATTCATCAACGGCTTTTTCTTCAGGAACACTCAAAATAATAGCTGAATAGGACATTTTTACGAATACATTCGGTATTATTCGTAAAAACAGGTTCAATTTTTTACGAATCACAAAGAATTTTTGAAAATTGTCAATGGTCTAAAAATTCCCACTCGGGCGATGGTTCTGTTTCAAGTAGGCATCATTCGACATTTCACGAGTAGCCGCTCCACCACGAACCCATCCGTTCATTGCGGCCTCCTCTACGGTAAAACGGGTGTCATTCACGCGCTCTTCCATTTTGTTATCGGTAGGATACAAAGCATACTTAGAAAACGATTTATCCATAATCGTGCTGACACTCTTCTTGTCGCTAACAATTTCACCTTGTTGTAACTGAGATTCTAAAGTGGGGTCACAGCTACCACGTCCTAAATAAGGGATAGTGGTAAAAGGACGAGACATGAGCTGTAATTTCTCCAAGGGACGCTCATTAACCATTTTGAATAGGATGTTGGACTCGTTGTCTGCGCTAGAACCGGTTAATCCGTGACCGTGAACGGTTCCTCCAACCATCATAGTAGGTTGAGACGTAGCGAAATCGACATGGCTGTTGGAAGAATTTTGACTAAAATAGTTAGACAAGGTATAATTTGCGAATCGGGTATTTGAAACTGTGCGTTGAGATTGGTCGGTTGCATCTGCCCCAATACGGTCGGCATTATTAAACATATAAGAACTAATCGTTGCCATTTTGATATACTATACACAGAGATGAAAATTCTAGAGCGTCATTTTATTTTTTATTTTCGAGAGCCAACAATTCCATGAATCACATCACGATGCATTCTGTGTATATCATCACTAATTTTATTATGCCAAGGATATAGAACATTGGTTTGGAAATAAAGAGCTGTGGATGTTATAATGCAATTCGCAACTGGTAAAAAAGAATAGAGTTGATTTTTGATTCGACTCCACATCTTTTATCTTGGGGCAGCACAGTATGCAAACACAAAACGTATATATATAATATATAGACATATATCCATATCTATGATATGATACGGAATGTTGTAATATATAAGAAAAATATAAAATTTCTTATATACAAGAAAGCATATTCAGTAACATTTATGCTATGGATTTCAGACAAATAGGTGCGCTTGCGGGACAATGACATGACCTAATAATTGGTATGGCGCGACAAATTACGGGCACATGCGAAATCGTTCCCCTCTTTGCAAGAAATCATACTACCGTAGCAAAATTCAGCGAAGGCATTTTGGTCGTTAGGTATAGTGGTGCTAGCGGTGGAATGGAAAGGGCGGAGTGATTGTTCGAAGTCCAAATTATCGCCTAAACTCGCAAATAATTTATTTGAAATATTGGGTTGGTCGGGGTTTGCCTCATTCACAAACTGTTTGGCCTGTGTTAAAATTTTTTCATTGATATTTTTGTTAAATGCGGGAGGGGCGGGTTGCTTGTTCGGGTTATAATCATAATCTGTAACTAAAACATTATTAAATGGGTTGCTTGATGTGGGTTCAGTGAAAATGGGTTCGGCAACGCTGATATTGTTTTTTGTTAAATAATCGCGGGCGGGGCCTTCGAAACTCTCCTTTATGCTTTGTAGTTCCTTTTTGACATCTTTTTTCTCCTGTTCTTTTGTATGATAATAATAGAGAAGGAAAATAGCACCTATTGTTACAAGGCTGATTAAAAATAATCGTAGACTCGACGAAATTGTCATCCCAATTATTGTTAAAAGAATTACAGTGCGAGTGACTGCGTTTAATTTTTGTTCGTATGACATACCTTCTACTGGAAAAAATTCGAAAATGTATTTGGCATCGAAAATGATGTTTGGGTTTTCCGTCCAAAAAGGTATGTGTTCTTGTTTTTTCATAGTGGATATATCGTTCAAATCCACTAATATATTTCCATTCGGTGGATTTGCGGGTAGTTGCTGGGACATTTTTATCATAAATATAATATACTATATATCTTTGACATAATATTTATGAGAGTTATTCGTATTTTTCTCATAAATAATTGGTGAATATTTGTTCGCGCTAAAGATTTTCGTCAAACACCAGTTCTTTTTTGATACAATTGTCGTCAATTTGCAATGAATCACATTTTACATTGTCGGGTATGATTTGCAGGACGCATTTCGCCTTTTCACCATACAATGATTGCGTGCAGCCTTTTTCTTTTTTTACAGCAATTTTTTTGAGAGATTTCGCACAACGGGCGCGAAAGTGTTCGTATCTTTCTCTTACATCTTCATAGGATAATCCCGATTTTTTATGCAACATGTTATTTACTACTTCGTGTAAATCATAAATATATTTGGAGAACGTTGCGCGAGAATTCATATGTTTATAACGAAAAGGGAGCTTTTTAAAGTTTTTACATAAGTTTTTTCTGCATTTTCCACAGGGTAATACATATTTAAGATTAGACACAAAATCATAGTAATGTTTCTTATCATCGCATGTCGGGTGAACTGGATAATTGAAACTCATCGTATGTAAATAGTGCCACATACTAGGTCCCCATATTGTCGTAAGCATCCCATCATTTGACGAATAATCTTTTTCATTGTATTTGTGCTTTTTTAATGTTTTACCGCCCTTTTTATACGACGATGATAGTAAAAAAGGTTTTAATTTATATGTTTTCATCCTACAGAATATGGATAAAAAAATATTTCGCTAAATTTGGATGTTATTTACTCAGAAAATACGGGAATAAACGAAGGGGTTTTCGGGGCACGTATTGGTTTACCACTCAAACTTTCGATATTTTTCTTCGTTTTATTCGAAACACATTTGAAATTGGCGTCTCTAGAATATCCGGGCTTGCATTTATTGATACATCGGCGAGTCTTCGGGTTACGTTCTTTGCCCTCCGGACATTGGGGAATACTCTTCTTTGGTTTGACGACACGATTTTTTTTATCTTTTACGCATTTGAAATTGGCGTCTCTAGAATATCCGGGCTTGCATTTATTGATACATCGGCGAGTCTTCGGGTTACGTTCTTTGCCTTCCGGACAGGCACCCGGTTCCATTTCTAAAAATACAGGGTTGGGTTTGAAACTCTTTGCCATTTTCATATCCATTGGTTTGACAATGGATATATCACCCGTTCCATCAACCATCATATGATTCAAAACACTTTTATTATGGTTTTTCAATATTCCTGATTCATCGATTATTCTTTCCAATGACACAGTTGCATTCAAAACGGTTTTTCTTTCCCATACGTTTGTGGATATCATAGAACGAAACAATTCGTTCAATTTACCGAAAAGAATGGGGTCGATATGTTTTTTTACATGGTTCAACCAATACATCATCGCTATTCCCAATCCATAAATATCAACAGTGTCAAGACACGCGTGTATAAATTTAATATAAACATCTCGTTTTGTGAAGTCAGTTTGCGTAACAAAACGATTGTGCTCTTCAAAAAAATTAGTCACACATTTTGAATATTCGCTACTCGGTAGGCTTTTATCTATACAATGGTTGAAAAAATGAAAAAAGTGCGAGTGATTTTTTCCTTTCTCGCTAACGTCTTTTCTCATATTATTGACACGGTTGGCTTTCGTCTTTATGAAAACTTCATAATATAGCAATTCAGTTTCCCATGGGTAAGACCAATGAAATATACACGAAGTAGGGGAGATATCGCTTTTTTTAGTCATCAATCCAAAATCTATAAAATTCAACCTATTTTTTACTTCATCATATACAATGTTTTGTGGTTTCAAATCGAAATGGATTAATCCTTTCTTTTGGAAAAGTAGTAAACCATGGAATAAACGCAACGACTCTAATAAAAATAACTCGCACTTTTTCGTATTTTCAGGAGATATTGACAATTCGCTCATTTTGTCCGAGTAATCTTTAACATTCATTCCTCCATCGTCCATAATTATGAGACCATATTTGGATAAAGATTTAATCATCTCATGGCCCTTCGAACATTTTTTAATAGCATTGATATTTCGTGTAGATATTTCGTCAATAGCACAAGACGATGGTTTTCCTAAATGAAATTCGTTGTTGATGTCGGCCACCTGTATGTTATTATATTCGCTTAGTTCCGTCTTTCCATTTTCTATTGTTAAGAGTTTTGAAATTTTATTTTCATATGGATATTTATCATCGTTATTTTTGCATTTTAATCGAGGCGCGTGGACGCATCCATATGAACCTTCTCCTATTACTTTTGGTGTTGGTGTTGGTGTTGATGACATAATATATAGAGTGTTGTATTATATATTGTATCTATAAATTTATTGTCGAAAAATGTTGTTGATGAATAGACCGGCGACTATTTGGTCTTGTATTGTCGAAACTTTGTATAGATAATCGTTTTGACACATGTGGAACAAATTGTGGCCTAGAGCTATCATGATTTGATTTTGCATAGAAATGATGAATATCATGGGCTGCGACATTTTGTGTGTTTTTATTTTCGTCGTAATAATTACGCCATATTTCGTGTGGTTTTAGTTTTGAAATATTTTTTACTCTATATGTGAAGAAGACCACCAATAATATCATTATAAATAATACAACAACGATTGCGATAATACCGGAGGGTTGCAACTGTGAAGATGATTCTGTAGATGCACTATTGTCTGTAGATAACTTATTCGCTATGTCTTGTGTCTGTGAGAAGCTAGGTGCCTGCGATGGATTAAACGATGGTGCGGGGGTTGGACTTTTCGATGCGGTTGTATATACTGTTGGTATTGTTGTAGGTAAAGAACTCGGTTCTCTAGTTCGTAGATGTGTAGGAGGAGAAGACGAATGAAAAACGGTTTGTTTAGTGGGTCCATTCGTTGGAGATAAAGACGGGTTTATTTTATTTATGAATGATGATGGCGTCGGTGACACTATAAAAAATTCATTTATAGTAGGGACTCTTGTTGGAAAAAAAGAGGGTGTTATTGGAACAGGCGCTGTAGAAAACATTCCCCAATTAAATTGAATATTTGTGGGCTCAATGGAGGGTTTTGCGGAGGGTTTTGCGGAGGGTTTTGTGGAGGGTTTTGCGGAGGGTTTTGCGGAGGGTTTTATGGAGGGTTTTGTGGAGGGTTTTGCGGAGGGTTTTGCGGAGGGAATAAAAGTTCTAAAATTTTCATTCTTGTTTTTAATGAGTGGTCGCACATGTGTTGTGCGAATTGGCGCGTGAGTCATTACACTATCATCAGTAGTAACATGTGGTTTGGCGGTGTGAGCGAGTGTCGGTGCACGAGTCATTGCTGAATCATCAGTTGTAACAGGTGGCTTAGTGGTTCGCACACGGATTGTGCGAATGGGTGCAGGTGCACGAGACATTACAGAATCGTCAGTCGTAACCGGTGGCTTGGTAGTTCGAGTGGATACAGGTGCACGAGTCATTACAGAATCGTCAGTCGTAACCGGTGGCTTAGTGGTTCGCACACGGATTGTGCGAATGGGTGCAGGTGCACGAGTCATTACAGAATCATCAGTCGTAACCGGTGGCTTGGTAGTTCGAGTGGATACGGGTACACGGGTCATTACAGAATCATCAGTTATAACAGGTGATTTGGATGAGCGCATGGATTTATGTTGTCTTGTTGGTTTACGGAGAGGTGTCTCGTCGTTGGTTTCAATGGATTTTTTCGAGCATTTTATTTTTCCACCAACATTCTTTTTTAACCAATCACGGCCTCGATTTACATGAGTTTTTATTATATTACGTGTTGAATTATTTATTTTTTCAGCCAAAGTATCAAAAGCATTCGTGCATAAGGATGAAAGTTTCGACTGCACTTTAGATTTGGCATTATTAAATCTTGACTTTGCCTTAACAATTTTCGATTTGGCATTACCAATTTTCGATTTGGCATTATTAAATCTTGACTTTGCCTTACCAATTTTCGATTTGGCGTTATTAAATCTTGACTTTGCCTTACCAATTTTCGATTTGGCCTTACCAATTTTCGATTTGGCATTATTAAATCTTGACTTTGCCTTAACAATTTTCGATTTGGCGTTATTAAATCTTGACTTTGCCTTACCAATTTTCGATTTGGCCTTACCAATTTTCGATTTGGCATTATTAAATCTTGACTTTGCTTTACCAATTTTCGATTTGGCATTATTAAATCTTGACTTTGCCTTAACAATTTTCGATTTGGCGTTATTAAATCTTGACTTTGCCTTACCAATTTTCGATTTGGCGTTATTAAATCTTGACTTTGCCTTACCAATTTTCGATTTGGTATTGCCAATTTTTGACTTCAATGACTTGACTTTACTTAGTATTTTACCATTGCAAAAATTACTAAAACCGTTTTTAATACATTGAATTCCCTTTTGTATCGCCAATTCCTTTGCCTTAGCTGCCGCCATTTTTTTCAATACAGCAACTCCACCTGGATTGGCAATAGCCGCAATTTTCGCACCGACTTTAATTATTTTTCCTATATTTTTTAATTTCTTACGAAAAAGAATACGATGGTCTGTAATCTGAGATACAATATAACTATTATTATGCTGCAAATGATACTGCATATCAGGTTTATAACAATTTATCTTTGAAAAAAGAACCATAAAAAGTGTTATTGCAATCATATATACAGACATCATATATATCCAATATATTTATTTTTAGTATTGTTTTATTCCACAATACAAAATTTAGGCAAACGTCACGGGTTAAAAATCGGTAACAAAAAGTGTCACGTTAATATATATAGAAATGGCAAACATCGTCGAAGTTTTAAAAAGAGCAATCCAACCTTATTATTATTATATTTTAGTCGTTGTTATTTTTGCAATTTTCTCATACGCTGGATATTATGCATATAAAACGTTCTATTTAAAAAAGGCGGGGAACAAATTCACCGATGTTGCAAATGCAAATCGCAGACAAAAAGAAGTGACTATTTATTTTTTCCACGTAGATTGGTGTCCTCACTGCAAAAATGCTCTCCCGGAGTGGAACTCATTCAAATCGCAATATGACGATAAAGAAATGAATGGATATGTGATTAAATGCGTAGATATGGATTGCACGTCTGAGACGTCAGAAATAACACGTATAATACAGAAATACAAGATTGATTCTTATCCTACCGTAAAAATGCAAAAGAACGGGTCCACGATTGATTTCGAGTCTAAAATTACGAAAACTTCTCTCGAAAAATTCGCTACCACCATGACGAACAATTAGTATAATTCAATTTTCAAACTTGAAAATGCATTGGTAAGTATATAAGAAAAATGTAAATAATTTTCTTATATATCATATTTGGATACAGACGCGCGCATTCTATAGCACAGGATAACTTCCCGATAATAACATTCCGCACTGTCCGTCGCCATTATTATACTTTTTACCGCGACCGAGCAAGATATAGCCTTTGCTGCCCCATTCCTCTCCCCATGAATTCTTAACTAAATAATAGTCCTCTCCATTTTGCTTTCCGTATCCAACTACTAAAACACCGTGGTCTAGTTTTGTGCCACATTCTCCAGTAAAAACACCGGATTTGTATAATTGAAATTCGCGTTGGTCTGCCTCAATCGCAATTGAAACAGGTTGTCTAGCAATCGCAGACATCATCGCATCTTCAGAGCTAGGTTCAACGTCGGTGTAATGAGAAACCGCGCTATTTGCAACATCTTTGCATGTAGTCTGGCACTCGCCCCCTTTTTTCGTGGTCCCGGAGACATAAGGATAATCCGCCTCCGTGCATAGACCACCATTGGTGCGAATCCATTCGAAAGCATTATCCATCAAACCACCGTTGCAACCATGGTCTTTTCCTTTATTGCGTAGTGTATCGCAATCCACCAATTGTTGCTCGGAGAAAGAGACGAGTTTCCCGAATTGTATAGAATAGGCGCCTTCTAGTGCACCCGTCGTCGAAAAGCTCCAACAAGAACCGCACTGCCCCTGATTTTTCACAGGGGTTACTGCATTCTTTTCAACCCAATTTACATATTCGGGCAAAGCGGATAGGTATTCACCGGAAACAATTTTTAGGGGATTGTTTTCGAGAAGTCCAGAATAACCTAAATATTCTTTATATTCAGCCAAAGTCATACCTGAAAATTGGTTGTGTCCTAACACATAGGATAAATTTTTCGAATTGATTTCTTCAATGAACTTGTGATTCGACTTCCAAATTTCATAGACCTCACCAAAATGAACGTCGTTTTTGAATTTTATGGCGAAATTGCGAACCCAATCTTCGAATGAATCAATGAGAGAACTGCGCGCCGCATTTATTAGCCCACCAATCACTGATAAAATAAGAACACATTTGAACTGCATGTCGCGTGTGTATGATAAACCAACCGATAATATATATATAAACACACTTTTATATTTTTACAATGAAATAGAATAAATCGATTTCTCAATCTGAGCTTGAGGTTGCATTCTTAGCAAATTCTACACCGCTTTCTATAAACTGACTACGTAAATCCATACTGTTAGCTACAGTATAAATATCATAAATAGACATTGTTTTAGAAAAAACGCAATACTCGTGTTTAATTAACGACATTTTCGTAACAGATAGAACTTTCTCCACCGATTTTGACATAATCATCATTACATAATCAAGCAGTGTGGATTCATCGGTTATTTTACGCAATGCCGAATTCGCGGTTTTTGTAACACCTAATATTTCGTCTGGGTTGTTTCCATCATCTATGCATAATTGTATAGGATAATTACACAATGCACCACCATCGCAATAACATAACCCGTCTTTTAAAAATGGAGCCATTATAACAGGCAATGCACTCGAACAATAAACAGCATCGACAACGCGCCAATCCGGATGAGTCTTGTGTGAAATGTCGACTTTTACGAACTCATTCGTTTCCGTAGTAATAATATGAAGTTCGATGCCAGACATCTCGTAAAATTCTTTCATTGTTATGTCGATAGATACGTCTTTACCTTTAAATAACGGTAAAAATGTCTCCTCGATTACCTTAACATTAAATATCCCGCGTTTTTGAAAAGAATCCATGATGGAATACATATCAAATTTATATACCTGATGCCATGGTCGTTTTATTAAATAATCATCTATAGTAGGCCAATCGTATTTTAAAGACAGCATTACTGCTAATACTGAACCTATAGAAGTGCAATATATTGTTTTAATGTAGTTCATGTTCCATATATTTTGATGACATGTTTCTTTCAATACACCGTAAAATACGAAACCGTTTATACCTCCGCCCGAAATCACCAAATGTTTGATTGTGTTCGCCGTGTGTGGTTCCTCGGCCATTTTATAGAAATACGGCGTATTTTTCTATATTTTTTCTAATACAATCATATATGTCGTGTTTTTTATTTACTGATGACGAGGAAACAACTCGCAAGATTAATATTGATGAATTATACGAAAAGCAGCAACAGAAAGATATAAAACAACTTTCTATATTTAATAAAATACTGAATCGAATTCATAAGCGCATTACGCAAACGGCGCGAATAAAACCTATGGAAAAGTTTGTGTGGTTTACGGTTCCTGAATATATTTTTGGAGAACCGATTTACGACAATGGAGATTGCACTGGATATTTAGTCGCAAAATTACACGAGAATGGTTTTGAGGTTAAATATATTCATCCAAATACACTGTGGATATCTTGGAAAAATTGGGTGCCGTCTTATATTCGTTCTGAAATTAAAAAGAAAACGGGGTTTATTCTTGATGAAAAAGGTAATATTGTTGATAAGAAAGAAAACAAGGACGACGATTTTACAAACCCGAATGTATTGACAAATGATAAACAACCGGGCGCGAAGAATGGTAAGGTATATACACCTATCAATTCGTATAAACCAACGGGTAATTTGGTTTATAATGCAGAAATGTTTGAAAAATTGGAGAAGAAATTTCACTAACGGCGAGTTTTTTTACTTTTTCGTGGAAGTTTGAATCTAATTTTTTTGCTCGTAAATTTATGAGTTCTTTTTTTTGATTTACCGCCTTTTGTCATACCTGGGATAAATGAGCCCAATGCAGCCGCTGCGGCATCAGGGTTCGCTGTAAGTGCTTTTGTAGCATCCAATGCAGCCGCTGCGGCATCAGGGTTCGCTGCAAGTGCGTTGGTAGCACCCAATGCAGCCGCTGCGGCATCAGGGTTCGCTGTAAGTGCTTTTGTAGCATCCAATGCAGCCGCTGCGGCATCAGGGTTCGCTGCAAGTGCGGTGGTAGCATTCAATGCATCCGCCCCAGAAATGGGGGTGGTTTGGGCGCTATTTGTCGTAGCATCCGAAGGAGCAGCCCCTGGTTCGCCACCATTGGATTCACCAACAACTGCTTCAGTCTCCTGTATATTACTACCCGCCACATTTTTTATGTTTTCAGTAACAGCATCAACTATTTTTTGAATCATTCTTTTATTAAATTCAGGGTCTTCGTCAAATTTGGTTAATGCAACATCGATTCCCTTCGTCCATATTTCTTCCTTTTTCTCATCAATTAATTGACATAGTTTATTACCAACGAGTGTCGATATTCCACCTACACCTACATCAACAGTTCCTTGTATAGTGTCTATAACCATTTCCGCCATTGATGAAATATTATATCTAAAGTTGCTTTCTATATAATCCACACAAAAAAATTGAATACACAATTACAATTTATTTTTGAATTAAAAATGGAACAATGCGAGACTTTTACAATACGAGTTAAAAAGGCGAAAAACATATCTCCACGAAATTTACATTATTCGCCAGTAATGACTGATAAAGTAGAATGTCGCAGAGATGAGACAAATATAGACGAAATATCACAGTCTTTCGCATCCTTGATACTCGATAATTCGCAAATTCAAAAGAACGGCGTTACTAAAACAAAAAAGAAAAAGTCGGAATTGTCGCATATAAGTAAATCAAAGTTATGGGAAATATTCGAAGAAGATAAAAAGCAGCTGGATAATTTAGGCGAATTGTCTAAATTAGAATGTGTTTATCAAGTTACAAAGGAGGAATCGGGTATATGCAACTGTTGTAATTCTATACTTATTATCATGGATGATGGATTTCCTACTTGCACGAATGAAAATTGTGGTGTTATTTATAAAGATGCGCTCGATTACTCACCTGAATGGCGATTCCATAATACGGATGATAAAAATAGTGCTGACCCTACAAGATGCGGAAACCCTATAAACCCTCTATTGGTCGAATCATCTTTTGGATGCAAAGTATTATGTAACACTAAAACATCCTATGAAATGAAAAAGATTCGAAAATGGATAGAATGGCAATCTATGCCTCACAAAGAGAAATCGTTATATGACGAGTTTCAATTCATAACAACAATGGCTCAAAATGCGGGGATACCTAAGAAATTCATTGAAGACGCCATGGTTTTTCACAAAGACATTTCACAACAGAAAATGTTTAGGGGAATGAATCGAGATGGAATTAAAGCGGCCTCTATTTACATATCGTGTAGATTAAATGGATATCCTAGAACAGCGCATGAAATTGCAGAGATTTTTATGTTAGATAAAACCAGTGCCACGACTGGTTGTTCTATGTCTGTAAATATATTGCATAATATAGCTAGAAACAATGAATCGTCGTTTCAAAAGCACGAATTGGGCGTAACTCTACCTAGTTCTTTCATTGAAAGATATTGCAGTCGATTAAATATGAATTCCGAACTCACAATGTTGTCTAAATTTATAACAATGAAAGTGGAAACAAACAATATTATTACAGATAATATACCGCACGCAATCGCAGCAGGAATAATATATTTTGTCGCTTACAATTGCCAGATGGGAATTACAAAACAAGATATAAAGACTATATGTGGAGTCAGTGAAGTTACTATTAATAAGTGCTTTAAGAAACTAAATGCGTTGCGAGAAAATTTGTTACCGAGCGTTATTTTAGAGAAATATGCATAAAAAATTTGTTGAGTGGATGTAGAGCATTTATTTTTTGTCTATAAGCATTATATATAAGTTTCCATGTCTGATAACAACGTTTTGTTTGAGGAGCAAATACAAATTTCGTCAGCCGAATTGCAACCAAAGGAACCATTGATAATATCGGCGGAACCTTTAGTATTATTGACAACAAATATTGTATTGGAAGTCGAGCCAGAGGCTGTTGTTGAACCCATTGTTGAACCCGTTGTTGAACCCGTCGTTGAACCCGTTGTAGAACCCGTCGTTGAACCCGTCGTTGAACCCGTTGTAGAACCCGTTGTAGAACCCGTCGTTGAACCCGTTGTAGAACCCGTTGTAGAACCCGTCGTTGAACCCGTTGTAGAACCCGTTGTAGAACCCGTCGTTGAAGTTATTATCGAGGCTGTTGCGCCCGAAACCCTAATTAATAATACAGTGGATGAGAATGCCGTTCCAAAACTCGTATTTATTGTCCCATATAGAGACAGAGTTCAACAACAACAATTTTTTTCATCCCATATGAGCGTAATATTAGAAGATATACCAAAGAAAGACTACAAAATATATTTCGTTCATCAAACGGATTCACGCGAATTTAACCGCGGTGCAATGAAAAACATCGGGTTTATCGCGATGAAAAACAAATACCCCAACGACTATAAAAATATGACGTTTGTATTCAATGATGTCGACACCATGCCTTTTTCCAAAAACTTTTTAAATTACGAGACCACGGAAGGAGTCGTAAAACATTTCTATGGATACACATTCGCACTCGGTGGTATCGTATCCATAAAGGGCTCCGATTACGAAAAGACATTAGGATTTCCCAACTTCTGGGCGTGGGGATACGAGGACAACATGCTACAAAACCGCGTTTTAAAATTGGGAATACAGATTGACAGAAGCCAATTTTATCACATTATGGATAAAAACATTTTCCAAATGAAAGATGGAATTACGCGCATAGTAAATAGAGCAGAGTTTGACAGATTCGCTGCAGATACAACTGAGGGGTGGAATTCGATACATTCATTGGAATACACAACCGATGAAAACAGTGGATTTATTAACGTTTCTGCATTTGAAACTGGTTTCCCCGAAAAGAAAGAGTTAAATCAGGTTCATGATTTGAGAACGGGTTCAAAACCTTTTCAAAACACCCAATTTATGCCTATGTTTGGAGCAAGAAGTAGAGGAAAGGCAAGAATGACAATGCATATATAGAAAAGAAAAATCGAGATTGATATCTATCTATTTATTCATATATCTTTATCATTATTCGTATGAATTAGTTTGAAAGTCAACCCAACTTCGTCTCGCGTTTCCCAAATCCCAGAAATTTTCATAACATATTGAGAATCATCGCTATGTTCGATGTGTTGGGTTATTTGCGTGGAATAATTATCCCCATTATAATCCTTATAAACTTTGATATTACCCGAATAAAGCTGTTTTGCAAGCAAATTCGACGTTTTTTTAACACAATTATTCATCTGTTTATAGTATTCAACAATGCGATATTCTATTTTCGCGAAATCTTGTATTATTGATAGATTCGATGGATTATAAGGATGAAATTTCATGATAAACTTGTTCATTATCTTTTGTATGTTCAAAACATCGATGGGGAATAAAAAATAAATTCCGTTCATAGAAAACCATTCGTTCGAGTAGATGAGTTTAGTAAAATTCCCGTCCATTATCATATTTCTCTTTGTATCTAGAAAATTTACATTTCCTAATGAGAACCTTTTTGTATCTAAAATTATATTCATTTGTGATGACATTGTTATATTACAAATGAATTTTTTATTATGTTTTATCAACAACAATATCGTTGGTGCAATTATTTGCCACCCTGCATCTTGTCAATTTGCTTTTTAATTTCATCGATTTCATTCTGCAATTGAATGACTTTCACTTTCTTTTCAGTAATTTGGGCGGCAGATGCGTCGGTTGGTGCGATTGTGTTGTTCGATGCATCCATAACGGCAACCTTATTACCAGATGCATCCATCGGTTTATCTTCACTCGCCGATTGCATGTCAGTTGCCCCCTCCTTATAATTCGCTAAAAAGTGACTGATAATAATGTAACAATAAAAAAATAATAAACCCCACAACAATATAATCTTTACAGAAACGTTCGGATATTTCATCCCAATATTATATATAGTATATTTATAGAAAAATGTCAGCAAGACTAAATATGAATGAAAGACCTATGGTTTCTTGGAAAGGTAAAACATTTCAACAAATCACATCTTCTATTAAAAAAAATGTGCACTCAAGTAAGTATGTAAATATGGCAAATAATAGAATATTTAAAGCAACCCCTTTAAAAATATATCGTCGTGAAATCGCATCCATTCGAGACGCCAGTAATTGCAATGTGAGAACTTCCGTTCGTATTGATGAAATAAACAGGCCAAATGGTTCAATTATTACAACAGTAACTGGCAAGGGTTTAGTGAATACATTGGATATTGGTTTAACGTCAAATACTACGGAAAGACCAGGGTTATGTAATACATCGTGTATTTTTTCATCGGCTGAAAACGCTAGACGAAGATTGAGAAGTAGCGGAAATGTTAAAAAACAGTTCAATCCAGCCACGAACAACTCGAATTATTACACTGATAATAAGCAATATTTAGTCAGCAGAACCAAAACTTTTCAGCAGAACCAATACAATTACATAAAATTGGGTGATGCCACATTGAAACCTGGCGACAGCCTTTCTGTATCAAATGTGTATGTTGGTAACGGAAAAGCGAATTGCAAAAAATATCATATCGAAATTGACACAAGTTTTTCATATGTTTGGTTAGATGGCACTACGAACAAAGTGGATTTGTCTGCTGGTTATTACGACGCGAGCGATTTAAATAGCATTTTGCACTCTAAGAATTTGTATAAAGGCCATTATTACATTCGTCCGGATAGTAAAGCGAATGTGTTTTTACTAAACATTGTTTATAATAGCACATATAACAAGGTCGAATTGCAATCTATAAAGTCGGGGGCATCGGATTCTAGTTTATATTCAATTCCTCTTTTTGACGGTAGTTATAACCAAATAACATGGACGTATCCCACTACAAATAAAGTCCCACAATTCGTTATTTATAATAATGTTTTCAAATCCGCAGTCGGTTTTACCGCTGGAACCTACCCCACATCCTCTAGTTCCGCAGTTACAGTAACGTCTCTTTCAACATTCGCACCGGGTGTAAAACCACTTTATCAACCTTTATATTATAAACCGAATAATCACCAATTCGCACAACAGGGTGCAGTATCAGCGAGTGCATTGACTGCTCGCGTTAGATACAATTCCATCACGAACGCAACCGCTGTATATAGAAATGCATATGGACCAGCCGTAGCCAACGCACTTGCATATGGAGTTCCTGAAAATGGATATACTGTTAAAGATAAGATTGGTTACCCGAACATTTGTTATCCCGTTTTTCCGAAAACGGGTGGGATGATAAAAATGACTGAAAAATGTAGTGATAATAAGTTATAATTCCCAATTCGGGATATTCCCAATGCGGGATGTTCCCAATGCGGGATGTTCCCAATGCGGGATATTCATAATACGCAATAAATAAACATAAACATTTGAAACACTCTATATTACATATCCAATAAAAGAATGAAAATTACAAGCCTAATTATTGTATTTTTCATTGGAACGGCATCGTGTTTCTTACCAAGTTGCACTGCCATAATATCAAGAAAAACGCAAACAACACATTTAATGAAAAACGACGCGGGTATTGAAAGTATCGACATCTATAGAAAAAAATCACAAAGCATGTTCCAGCTCATTCGTCCGGAAAATATTTTACCAACCGCTGTGATAAATGTCGTCGGTGGATGGATAATAAATCCGTCTCTTTCCTTGTTTTCAACACCACAATTTTACGCCAGTATATTGATTACGCAATTGGTTATGGTAAATAGTATGATATTGAACGATTTATTTGATTACAAAACCGATAAAATAAATAATCCCGACCGACCCTTGGTTTCCGGTGCGATTACGAAACGAGAGGCAATTTCGAGCGCAATAGCAATTTTTTTACTTTCCGAAATAGTAAATGCGTTTTTTATAGTGAAGCAATTGCGTATTATTACCCATTTCGCAAATGCAATATCGCTCCTATACACACCCTTACTAAAGCGCATTTTTTTCGTGAAAAACATATCTTGTGCGACAATGATTTCTTTGGGTATGTTTTTCAGTGGAATTACGGCATACACACCATTTATGGTAATTGAAAGAGGACGTGTAAATTTATGGATGATAGCAACTCGGTTTATGTTTATGGGTTCTCTCTATGTGGAATTATTACTCGATATAACGGATATTAGTGGAGATAAAAAGTCGAATATACATACGATTCCTATTGTCTTTGGAAAAAAATGGTCTTGGCATATTGCAAGTGCATTGTTACATGGGAATCTTATATTTAGCACCTTGGATATAATGAGAATGAGCGATTTTCGAACAGGAATGTATTTTATTCTTATATGTATTCCGCTTATGAAAGATTTGTTGTATATTCGAGAATTTGCATATTCGAACAAAGTGATTCGACGTGTAGTAAAAAATACGACGATTCCTATGATAATTGCGCTTTTGTATTTATGTTTGATTTCCGTGTATCGCATGACGGACTATACGGGAATGTAAGTATTTGTTGTATTGTCGTATATAACATAGGACAATATAGTTCCACATATCGTGCCGTCTTTAGATAAATATGCAGAAGGAATGGCAGTTGCACTGCCACAATAAACGTCTCCGTTTTCATAGGTTATACATCCATAAAATTCAACGTCGTCGAATACACCTTCATAGGTAATAAAAGTTCCATATATGGTTTTACTCAATAATTTCCCGTAGCCTCGTATAACATTATTGCAAAATGTTCCTGTAAATACGTCACCGTTGGTATACATCATATTTCCTCTTCCATTCATTGCCCCATTGCATATTTCACCTACATAAATGTTTCCATTTTCAAAATCAATGGAACCTTTTGTCATTTGTAAGTTTTTCTTGACGTTATTGATTACTCCAAATAAGGTTTCCATTTTGAACGGACTACTTATTCTGGTTTGAAATGATTTTTTTTATTTTTGTCATAAACGTTTCAATTTTTTGACAAAATCAACAAACAACCGGCGAAAAATCCTCTATATCTAAGATGTCGTCTTCGTCATCATTAAATTTAACCAACATTTGAGATGGCATATACATATTTACCGACGATGTTAATGTGGTATGATAAGGAATCGTATGTCGAATACACCACATAATGCATTTTTGAACGTTATTTTTAATAAGACTATCAATCTTCTCCTGTTTGTGCTTATTTTCAATTAAAGAAATTGTGTAATGGATATTCTCGATTTGCTGTTGACCGAAAATAGCATTACACTCCTCTAATTTCGATAAAAATATACTCGAAACAGGCGCCGAAACAAACCGATGAATATGCAAATCGACATTATTCGATGTGGGAGACACCATTTTCTCGAAAGCGCGATGCAAAAAAGGGAAAAAAATGTCGCAGGATGGAAATAAGAAACCCTTGCATACAATGTATTTTTCGGAATTTGCATAACGACTCGTCTGTGGTTTCGAAATGTGTATCTTTTCGTAAAAAGATGACAAAATATAGAGTAAATCAACACTGTGTTGCATAAAACAGTCGAAAATTTTCAATACAAAACAGCCACCTTTTTTTTGCATTACAAGTGCGAAACATGTTTGTGCGAAAAGTAGTTTTGAAATACTTATTTCTTGATTATTGAAATCGAAAGAAAAGTCGAATCCTCCATCTGCGGTTATAAAATCCATGGATGAACCATAAGTGTCTCTGCAATATACAAAATTATCCAAGGAGATGATATTACCTGTTCCGTCTGCACCCTTTTCTATCAACACGTTTTTATGTTTATTTAAAAAAGCGTCGGTTTTTTTCCAAGCAGGAATATTCGGGTCATTCTCATCATCTAATATTGTCATTCCTATATAAGTGTCATGTTGTGAATTTCGCATATTTACTATTGCTTCTATAAATCCACCCGGCCCTTCTGCTAGATGAAATGTTTGAATTGGCCTAGAGTCAAATTGAAGACCTAGTGTATTCACAATTTCAATCATTTTGAAATAAGACCTAGATAAAGGCTTGTATTTCGAGACACACTTTTTTTTAAATGGAATTACTGTATGAATATACTCAAATGGGTTGGTGTATTTTTTGAAAATGTCCCAGTCCTTTTCCCGTCTTTCCAATTTGCGTTTTATTTCATATAAATATTGAGAAAGGGAATTTGATATGATAGGTGTTGGTATATTATCGCTTTCAATACAATCTATATATTTATGAAGTAATAATGTAGTTCTTGGTAAAGTAAAAAAAGACATTCTAGATAGATAGGATTGTATTTATTGTTTATACAGTTTTCTTGTTATAATATTACAGCGTTGGTGACTATATCCGTGGTATATTGATAGATTATGATTTGTCAATATACACTCATTTACTTTCGTCTCTTCACTTTGATAACTATGGGTTCACCAGTGGGTTCTAGAGTAGTGACTTCTTCTAGTTTACTTTCTTCCACAATTGGAGTGTCTTCTCTGGGTTGAAAATTTTGCAAAACCAACTTCTTCTTTAATTTGCGAACTGGTGGCACAGTGATTTCCTGCATCGTCTTCATTTTTTCTTCCAATTCTGCCAAATTTTCATCACCAATGCGTTCAATCATCTCATTCTGTTTCAATATAACTTCGGCCATTTTTTTTGCATCTACCGAGCGAACCTTTTTGAAAACGAAATACCTATTCATAAAAGATATGCGCTTCTCTTCTGGAGACATCATGGGTGCTTCTCTATATTCGTCCTTCTTTTTAGGATTCTGTTTGATTTCCGTTTGCATGTGTGAAAATAAGTCTGAAAACAATCCGGTATTATTGGGTAAATCATTGCGACGCATTTCTTCTTTGGATGCCAATACGAATCCATAATCTTCCATAACTTGAGTAAAGTATTCAAAATTTACCAAATATTCTCGGAAAAACTGGTTGATACTTTCTTGATAAACATTAATTGCATAACCAAGTGAACTATCATCATTTGGAAATCCAGTCTGGTCGTATTCTTTTGTTAATTCATAAATTTTACGTTCACCTTTGAAATAGACTATTCCTTCACTCTTCTTTTTATTTTTTAATTCTTCAAATACGCTTTTCCCATCATAACATGTGCCGATAAAATACCCGTTTAATTTCGTGCATTCGGAGATATTCCTTAAGAATTGATGAAAAGATTGTTTATTTTCAAAGAAATAATGCATAGCAAATTGACAAGAACTAATTTGGAATCCATATTCACCCACGCCATATTGATTATATACACCTTTTCCTAATAAAAGCATATCCTTAGGACCATTGCCAAAAACCGCCTTTGTTATTTCACCGTCTTTTTCGGATAAAAGAGCCTGCCCGTTGCGTATATTTAATCCACTGTTACCATTCACAAATAAAGCGAGGGGCATCTTTTTATACTGCATTCTTGCTCTTAAAAATCGGGAACAAGCGCCGTCAACCATATTGTGAATATTGTCTTTACTGATGTCAATCCCGAACACAAATTTAAGGTCTGCTCTTATCCATTTATTCAAATCACCTGCTTTACCCACAGCATAATCAATGAGAGTATCGTCTCTCTTTGCAACACTCAAAATTAGGTTTTTCTTGACGAACATATTATGGAAATCACGCAATGGCTGTGTCGCGCTTTTTTCACCTGAACGATTATAATAAACATCGTCGTTATTCACAAACTCGGGGATTTGATTTCCGGTGGAAATCATTTCGTCCGTAATGGGATAATGAATGGAATGCCAATTATTATTTGCAACATGATATGCGTTACCGTAATTTTTTAGTCCAGCCTTTAATTCCGCAGTCTTATCATAACGAACGCGAATAGGAACCCATTTCCACCCATCGTCATTCGTATCTATATATTTAAATTCCACAATCATATTTTCGGTAAAATATTCACCTTCTTCTGTCACCATATAGGTCTTTGAGCCATCCTCCTTTAATAATATATTCGCATAACAGGCATTATCGTCAGACGGGTTTGTAGGTTTAAAAGGCATTGGTTTATACGTGCTTTCGTTGTCTAATTCCGACGGAACGGGCAATTTGTCCTGTAATATGTCTTGACATGGATTTATAAACCCGTGTTTTTTAATGTCAAAACCGCACATTAGAATCAATGTCTTATATTGAATGACGTTTTGAACGCCCTGTAAATTTAATCCGTCTTGAAATATATGATGAACGTTATCTCGACCTGTATTATCCTTTTTAATCGTAACTAAAAAGTCTACTGTATTATATTGCGGTGGTTTCCATTTAAAAGAGTGTTCCCATGTCGTTTTATACAAGGGGGAGGGTATTCCGCCCTCCTGTTTTGCACCCACAGCCATATTGCAAGGAGTAAATATCAAACCGTCTGTGTTATATTCAAATAAATTATCATTTTCTTGTGTCATTGATAAAATTTTAGAACAAGCCGAGAAAACAGACATGTTTTTATTTGAACTATAAAACGTCTTGCATTTCACGCGGAAATCAACTGCATGTGTTGGTATTTTCTTTTCTACTTCGCCCTTTGTTTCGAGTATGGACTTTAATTTTAATAGCTCTACAAAATTATTTAATAGAGCAAGCCTGTATTTCTTTTCCTCCTTTTGTTCTTTTTCTATTTCTTTTTCTTCATCCAAATCAATCTCACTGTTATCGTAAAATTCGTATTCTCTCGTGCTTTGTTTATTTACGAAATAAAGGTCGAACGCTGCATATAAATACATGGATTCCCCATTTTTATTTTTTGAGATGTATTCACCGTCCAATAAACTATTATAGAGAGTTTTTTCGTCCGTCTTCGTCCCTGTAAATATAACGTTCATATTCGTATCTATCATATACAATTTCCCATCCTCATTTATATATAACAACTTTCTCTCTCCGTCAGCTTTATCTGTCACCGTATAATTATCGCGAATATTCGGCACCTTCGAATCATCCGGTTTCGGTATAATATTTTCAATCTGCAATGTGTAAGACCCTGGGCCTATGAAATCATTTGGCATTACCCTCTTATATGTGTAATTTTCACCGTGAATTAATTTTAAATAGGACTGTAATATTACGTCTCGTTCTGTATACGAAATCGGGAATTTCGTCTGTTGCAACCCACTCAAAACAATACGAATGCATTTTCGAAGAGCATCCATTAAATCCTCCGGTGAATTATGTTTTGAACCTACACCCACTTTTTCATTATTCACTTCCAATTCAATCTCATAATGTTCTAACCCATTAAACACATTGGCCTCTTGTATCGTGTAAGCAGGAATGGGGACTCTCTTTTTTCCGGCAGCTTTTTTCGAATCTTTTACAATACTCAAATCTGCAAATATAGGAAAATCGGGGTGATGAAAACGGACTCTATTGAGACAGCGAAACAACTTCTTCGAATCCATCCATTTCGATAAAATGCTTCGTGAAACACTAGATTGGACGTTAAAATCTTGTTCTGATTGATAAGAAACGCGAAAATTGTAATCGTCCATATCCAATCTTTGAATTAACTTTCCGTCTTTCGACATTGCCGTCGTCTTTTTCGTGAATTTTACTTTATTGAAGACAGATGAAGGCATATCAATTATTTTTTGTAAATCATTCGTTCGACAATATTCTTGTATCAAATCAGTCCCGATAATTTCAGCACGAATATTCGACATTTTAACCAGCCCCGTATTTGAATCTGTATATTCATTTTGGACGCGCAATATTTGAATTCCATCCTCATTCAATGTCTTAAATCCACATGCGTATAACTGCTTCACAACGTTATTGTAGTCAATTTTGCTAATTGGGCGCGATAATCTATGATTTGTTCCGAAACGGACTTCTAATTCATTGGATATACGATTTGTCGATACAAATGGATTACTTTCTAAATAAGACTTTACTATGTTAATAAATTCGTCCTTTTTTTGCTTTATTGATTTTTCGGGCGGTGTTTCTTCTTTCTTTTCCATATGCTATATACTTGAATTATATATTTATCTTTGTATGCATCACACATAAATATATAATAATCAATTTTTTACAGAGAATCCATGTTGTGGGTCATTCGGTGAATAATTTATCACAGGTCGATTTCTCGTCTATTGCCAATTGCATTTATGAGTTATTTCTTCATATAGCTCATTTTTCTTATATTTTTTAGTCTCATCATATACACCTACTTTTTTTGCAATCTCTTCTAATTCATTCAATTTATAATTTGAAATGGCTTTGAATGGTTTTGTAAAGTTTTCTAAACAAATCATTTTCGTTTTCAACTCATTCACTTTATCTGTAGACAATTCTTCCAAATCTAGTTTGTATTTTCCATAGCTGTCTTTGTATAATACAAATGTTTTTACATCGGTATTTGATGTATCTGGTAAAAATTCCAAAAGTAATTTTTGAGTAGAATCTACAATTAATATGCGAATATTATAATGCACCGCCATACTATACAAACATAACATCGATGTCGATTTTTGACTTGTCATTAATTCTGACAATATTTCTTGCACCATAATTTTCGTGATTTTATAATTTGTATGCTTCATTTTGTATGGACTTGCAATAATATCATCGGCAATCTTTTTCTTTATTTCTAATTCCTTGACACCATAATTTCGCGAAATTTGCATGTATTCGTCATATCCGTGCACGGCTATATATACACACCAGAACAAGGTGTCTTGTTGTTTGGGTGACACGAAGTCTTTTCGTTGGCTTTCAGGTTCAGGTTCACTACTTACAGTGGGTTCGTATGTAACAACATCAACATTCGACTCTGTAAGTGTATTGTTTATCACCTCATTTTGAGAAGAAATCGTATTATCCATCACCATATCTATTTCTTCAATATCAGCTTCTTCCTTTTTATTTTGTTTCATAACATTGGAGGATGCATCTAGTAATGTATTTGAAATTGTATTAATTCTTCCAAAATGCATATATTTTCTTAATCTCTCCAAAATTGGACGTTGATTGGTCTTTATAAAAAAAATATTATTCAATAAAGACGTCATTTTTTATTTATTTGAGCTATAATATAATATAGGATTCTCTTTATCTTCTTTATCCGTAAAGAATGTGTTCTTGAATTCCTCCTTTTGATATTCCATCGTAACAATATTGTTTTCTTGTTCCTGAGTGTATTGAATATAATTCCTTATCTCGCTCAATGTTTCTTCGTTCAAAAATGACATATTCACATATACACCGCTCTTATTCTCGTTTAGTTTGCATAGATTTTTGGAAAGTATTTTGAGAATCTCTATTTGATGATACTTACTCATACCTTCAATGGTTTTCTTCATTTTATCTAAACTATCTGGACTAGAAATTGATGTCAATATATTTGTATTCATCGCAATATAGATATATTTACATCAATATTCTTATATTGTTTTACACATTTTATCATTTCCAGAACGATAAAAATTGAAATGAAAAAGATGTAATAAATTGAACGAAAATAAATTTATTTGCAATGGGTGTATTTAGTTGGATAGCACAAGATACTAAGCAACCAATTTACATAAATGGTTATCAAAAACCTGGATACGAACAGCGCACATATTACATGTGGGATAACAATGGTAATTCTTGGAAAGAACCATCTTATGAAGGATATGGAATTTTTGGTGGTAAAGACTACTATATTCTTCTAGCTGAGATGAATCGCGTTTACGGCGATAATGTCTCAGACGAAATAAAACGAGAAGATGGAATTCATATTGTATTTGAGTGTAGTCATGATGGAATATTGTTTCCAAATCTTACCGAGAGTTCAATTTGGACTTGGACGAACAATGAACCAAACCATCACTATAACCAAGGATGTTATGAAGATTATGATGATATAAGAAATATCTATAAATAATCAGTGTTTGAAAATAAAAAAGTTTTAAAAAAATATAACAGGCTTGATGGGGGGCAAGGAAGTAGATGAGCGAGTTTTTTTTATTCATCATCACTATCATCGCCGCCAATATGCAAAGGCTTCTTGTTTTTACCTTCATTTTGCTTGATATTCAATTTGTCTGGCTCAACCAATTTTCCAATCACCCATATATTTTTATCAAACAATTCGAAACGACAACCGATAACACGAACTGTTATCTTTGAATTTTCTTTAACCAAAGCGAATTGTTTATCGCTATAGTTATGGTCTCTTGCTAAAAACGCCACAATAGGAACCACACCGGAATCACTATCGACGACTTCAGCATGGACGCCCGCTTTTGTTATCGTTTTTACAACACATTCGATTAACATTCCTTCCACTGGATTACATACCATGGATTCCATAATCACTTGAAACTCTACAATACCGTTATTTACAACACCAGCGGAGTAACTAATCACGCGTGTTGAACCCGGACGAATAAATCCTTCAGTCACGCATTTTCCTTCAATCTGCTTCGATATCATTCTTTCTAAATTTTGTTTGACGTTTTTTCCTACTTCATTCATGTTTAAAACGACTTTTGTGTTAAGCATAGATTTGATGTATACACCGTAAATTTTTTTATTGTCCGGGCCCTGTTTCATCATTCTTTGTTCTGCCATTTATATAATACGTGGTTTTTATATAAATGGTTTTTATTGAAATACATCATTCAATTTTTCAGGATATAATCATAGATTTATTAAACGATTCACTAATGTTTTTTCCAAATCCATAAAGAAAACCTTTCCATTCGTGGATTCGTTGTTTTCAGTCATATATCTCATGATAATTTCCATAATAATACATACGCCATCGGCTAAAATATATTTCGTGTTACTGGTATCATACATGGTTTTACCAAGAATAGAATTCAATTTGTGAATACTTTTCGATTTTCCTACTTTCCAGCATGTAACACCTTTATTATTTCCTCCTTCACCTAACAATTTCGTCTTAAACACAATATTATCTGTTTCGAACGGGTGCATAAAACCGACTGTTTCATTCAAACGTTGAGGCAAAACAATGTATTGATTTCGCAGTTGTTCTTTGAAATCCGTGTAGTCCGTATCCTGTGCTTCATTCCACTCCGTCTTATCAACAGAACTCTGTATATACAATAAAAAGTTGGTTTGTGTAGCATTGGATAAAACAATGGCTTTTGACGAACCATTTGTCATTATTTTGTCATCGAAATATTTTTGTATATGCGTTTCAAACTCGTTCTTTGGCGAATTTTGTTCTTCTCCATATAAATGTTTTATTAATGTCAACTTTACATTTGCCGGTAATATATCTAGATTATGCCATATTACATACTTAATAATCGTCTGTAATGGTATGTTATGATTTTCCTGTATTACATTTATTACGTTTCCCATATGTTTAAACCAATCCTTTTCTTTCGTTTCTAATTTACCCTTATTCACGGCATTATATAAGTTGATTTTCACGTTCTCAATAACCATTTGGTATTCTGTTGATGTCGATTCATTCTTGGGTAAAATCGTGTTTTTTATATCTTGCTGTTGTTTTTCTGGAACATCCATATTTAAACTCTCATGTTTATATTCAATAGGCACTGCTCTTTCATAATAGGATGCTTCCTCATCTGTAATTTCGATTGGTTGAAACGCATAATATTGTTCCCTATTTACCAAATAGCCCGCTCTTCCGTATTTATCATAAATGGGTTCGTGCTTGTTTTCCACGAAATTAGATAATACATAGTCTATGTGCTCTATCGGAAATTTTTTCAATACATTAATAGAATTCACCAATTGTGTTTTATGTATTACTGGTTGTTCTTTGAAAATTTGACGAATGCGCTTTACAATCATTGAATAATTTATTTTTACGAAATCACTATTGTAAGTATCGTATATAATTTCCGCGTCGGCTTGTGGTTCGGGGCTGCATTTGAAACTACAGTTATCCATATAATCACAAATTTCTGTGAATGGTTTGTCTCCTATTTTAAACGGGGTTGGTTCGTCCGTGCTCGACAATTGTATTTGTATTTGCTGATTCTCTACCAATTCGGCCATTTTTTCGGGTGTAAAATTCGTTTGTCCTATATTTAATATACAATCTGTGGCTGTTTCTTTTAATAATCTCGTTACCTTACCTATTTGCAGTGCCTTCTTTTCGGCAAAACGGTAAATATACAAATCGGCAGTCTCTTCGTCATTTTGTGGAAGAGAACAATGTAGATAAATCTCCACATTTCGTTGCTCGAAAGGTAGTTGACAATGGCTTAAATTTCTCACACCTCTTCCTATAATTTGTTCCATGCGATTCATATTATACCACGGTTCCAAAATATGGACTTGACGAATATTTTTAAAATCTAATCCTTCTGCACCCGCTTTGGATATCAAAATAACTTTCACATTCTCTCCGTTTTTATTTTCGGGATTGGTTACATATTTTATATCTTCCAAATTATTCGGTGAGAATGATTTGTCGCCGGTTATCATAACATATTTCGCTTGTTTCGATTCTTTATTATCACCATACTCCATCATTGTCAATGAATCGATTGGTTTCGCGGGAGGTTTTTTAAACAGTGATTTTGTGTATTTTGCTGAACCGTATCTTGCGAAACCCATTTCTTCTAATGCCAGTGCGATTGGGACTATTCCACCATCAATATATTCTGAATATACGAGAACAATTCCTTTCGATTTACGAATAGACTCGCATATTTTATGAATTTTACAACTGTATTTATGTATATTTTCTTGTTTAAAAATGGAGCCATATTTTTGCAATATAGATGGTTTGTATTCAAAATCGTATCGAATAGGGTAAGGTGAATTTTGAGATTTGTAAGTGACAATATTGGAAAGGCCAGTTTTTCCCACCATGTTTTTTATTATCGTTTCTGCCGCTTCTGTATCATACTCTGGAGCCGAGGTCGAGGATTCTGGCGAGGCTTCTTCCGCAGATTCTGGTGAGGCTTCTTCCGCAGATTCTGGTGAGGCTTCTTCCGCAGATTCTGGTGAGGCTTCTTCCGCAGATTCTGGTGAGGCTTCTTCCGCAGATTCTGGTGAGGCTTCTTCTGTGGATTCTGGCGAGGCTTCTTCCGCAGATTCTGGCGAGGCTTCTTCTGTGGATTCTGGCGAGGCTTCTTCCGCAGATTCTGGCGAGGCTTCTTCCGCAGATTCTGGTGAGGCTTCTTCCGCAGATTCCGGTGTAGCCTCTTCAGTAATCATAGATGACAGTGCATTATCCAATTCTACAGAAGGATACACAATATTTAATGACTCAAGAGGTTGTTGCAAATGAATATAACCAAAGGATTCCATATTCTCAAAAGAAGGCATTACTCTTTCTTCTCCATACAAATTCGTTGTTTTAAAAGCCTTGGTTCTCATATTATTCATAATATAATCATAACCACGCTGTTGATATTCGCCCATCTTTGTCAAATAAACAGGCACGTGTTTCAAAGACGTTTCAATGGGTTTTCTATTCATTTGCATTGTGGGATAGGTAATATCTTTATTGACAAATGTATTTTCGGGTGAAAATAGAGTGGGATAAACACGATAAGGAAAAGTGAAAGGATTCTCTCCTCGAACGTAAGATATATATCCTGTTAATTTTCTTTGCAATAATTCTTTACCACCTTCTAATCTGATACCATTTGGTAATGTTCTTTCCGGTAAAAAATTCCCCTCTTTGTCAAATACCTCATTTTCTTTTATTAAACTTCGTTTATCGAGTGCGTTCATTAAATTTACCAACCATATAATCTCAGTATAGCTATTAAACATGGGGGTTGCACTTAATAATAACAATCGCATATTTTCGGCGTGTTTTACGACTTCCATTAATAACGCAGCAGTCTTCTTCCTTTCTCTATTGTCGTCTGATATACGAATATTATGAACCTCATCTATGATGACAAGACGATTATTAAACAATGCCTTTATTTTTTGGCTTTTTATTTTTTCAATTTGAGAGCGTGAATACTTTGTTTCGTCTTCAATTGTGATTTTTTTGTGAATAAAATTGGAAAGTTCTCTGTATCCCATAAAAGTATAATACTGATTGATCAATCGTTTGATTTGTGTAATCACCTTATCTTTGGGTAACCCCTTTAATTGAGTGGGATTAATCTCGTTTAATAAATCGTTACCCATAGGGGTATTTATTCTCCAAATACCGTCTTCCAATCTTAATTTGCGTTCATCAAACAATTGCAATTCAAAGTTTTTCTGGACGTTGGGTGAAGCTACTACCATTATTTTCTGGTGAAATCCAACCTGTCGCATATATGTCCTCATTTCTTCTGCTACACCAATTGCACTGCTTGTTTTACCTGAACCTAATCCGTGATAAAGCAATAGAGCATTATATGGGGTTTGAAATGATAAAAAATTTTTAACGAATAATTGGTGCGGAAGTAATTCAAAATCGCTGTTGCATAATATATCGCTTTGCTTTTTCACGTCATATATTGTCCCGTCGTATTGTGTGTCGTTGAATTCTTTTCGGTTTGCAATTTTTACATTGAAGTTGGGGTCATTGATGCTAGGGTATAAAAATGTGTTTGCATCTGGATTTTTTTTACTATCTTCAAACTCTTTTTTTTCTTGTTCTTTCAAAAATAAATTGTATTGTAGAGAACCCGTCTCTGGAATGTCTTGATTTTCATCGGTTTTATCTTCAGTAGAAATAGACTCTCTAGATTTCGGTGTGGGGGGTTCTTGTGTATAGGGTTCTTCGGGTTCCGGTGCGGGGGTTTCTGTAGCTCCCTCCTCTGCAGACATTTGCGGAGGTTCCGGTGCGGGGGTTTCTGTAGCTTCCTCCTCTGCAGAGATTTGCGGGGGTTCCGGTGCGGGGGTTTCTGTAGCTCCCTCCTCTGCAGATATTTCTGTTGGTTCCACTGTAGCAGATATTTGGGTTGGTTCCACTGTAGCAGATATTTGCGGGGGTTCCGGTGCGGGGGGTTGTATGACTTCAGGTTCAGGGAGTTGAGTCAGTCGTTGTAATTTATCACGGCGTTTTGCATTCTCAATACAAATAATAAGATTCACAAATTCATTATGACGTCTTGCACCAGCAGTCAATCCGCCTTCCGTAGAACCTTCTCTTAAATCCTCTAATATTTTTTTTAAATCGTCTATTTTCAAACGGTTCAATTCTTGCACACGGGGCGCATCTTCCTCCGTGGGTTCATAATTGTAATCACAACCCAATATTTTAAACCTGGCTGTTTTCTTTAATTTCTCATATTTACCCGTTTTCTCATTCCAACGCATAAGATTAGGTGCGCGTCTTTTTTTTTCCTCGACTTCAACAGGATTTTCAACAGGCTTTTCACTGCCAAGAATGGCTTCTGTCAATGGATTCGGTGTATTTACATCAACTTTTACTGGTGAACGAGAAAGAATAACTTTTTCCAAAACATTTTGAATAACAAGTTTTTTACGAGTCGTTCTTTTTTTTGTTTTCGACCCACTTGATTCGGGAGTAGTCTTTTTTGTTTTTTTAGGAGGCATCTCTACAATATAAGGATATTATATTATCCATATATTGAACTCACACCATTTGCTAGAAGGATGGTTGTAACCCAAGCTCCTAAAATGACAACAGCTTGTATGTCTTCAACATAGTATGTATATTCGTTATCATTCTTTTTTTTTCTAAATTATATGGACGTATGCATTCAATACACTCTTCATAACTTTTCCACTCCATTTTGCTTACTTCAGACGGTTCATAATTATCCATATTCAAGGTATGTTGTGTATTTATATACGTTAAAAAATACTTGTGTTTGTATGATTTGTAATTTGAACCCGTAAATATCTCTTCAAATGGGAACAAATTTTGAACGTGTTTTAAATGTTTAATATTAAACCCTGTCTCTTCTGAAAACTCACGCAAAGCACACTCATAATCTTTCTCCTGATAATTACGACGACCTTTTGGAAATCCCCACTCCGGCTCTCGCCAATTCGAAAATTCTTTACTATCTTCCACCATAGTTGCCAAAGTATAATACATGTTTTTTACCATTATTCCAGACGATAATGCATTAAATTTTTCTCTGGAAACAGCCTCTTCTGATTTATATTGATTTGATATGACCTCATTTCCCCATATCCCATTCCATAAAGAATCGAAATCTTCTGTAACTAATTTGTTTTTTTCTTCTTCTGTCATCTGTTTTAGCATATTCATAATGTAATCTTTATTGTAAATAGAATATTTCCCCCTCATAAAATCGATATATCCCAAAGTATCCTTGCGACGTATCATGAGATACTGTTGTTTATTTTCATGTATACGAAATACAATGATGCCAATACTTGTTATAGGAATTTTACATTGATGATATAAATGTCCTTGTTTTCCACAATTATTACAATAATTATCGTTCATACTGAATAGATATAATGCATAACTTTCTATATACTTGTTAATAAAATATGAAATTCGATTCATCTGTCTGGGGGCCTCATTATTGGTTTTTTCTACACACAGTTGCGGAATCTTACCCAATAACTCCAAATAAGGTTACTAAAAGAAAATACTACGATTTAATACAAAATATGCCTCTTTTTATTCCCCAAAGCGAAATGGGTGACAAATTTAGTGAATTTTTAGATAAATACCCCGTTACGCCTTATCTGGATAACCGCGATTCTTTTGTCCGCTGGGTCCATTTTATCCATAACAAATTCAACCAACTTTTGGGAAAAGAAGAACTGTCATTGCCTAATGCTTTAGAAAAATATAGAAATGAGTATCAACCCAAACCTATTTATTTGACAGAAAAAATAAAAACCAGAAAACACATCATATATGCATCATTAATATGCATTTTGTTCTTTTTCATACTCGTATTTTACGAATGAAAATATCTCAAAACAATATAGGAAATCAATATAGGAAATGCGGTTTGAACTTATATTATTAATCATTACAGGATTCATTGTGGCGAACATTTATACAGATGGAAAATATTTAAAAATGGCGATGACTTGGAAAAAATATTACCAAATGGCGGGCGTCGTCCTCGGTGCGTTCATGTTGTATATATTGATTAAAAAAAATCCTTTGCGCGCGCAACAAATAATAAGCACTTCAAATGAATATATAAAATATTTACCTGTAGATAGTGAGACATCGAGCATGCTTTCACCAATATTAGATTTCACGTCCAAACAGAATTTTTTCAATAATCAATCGAATAATCAATACAATAGCATCGATGGTGGCAATTATAACCACCCTGTTTTATCTATGCCAAATAATACACAAACCACGGGTGAAACAAGAATGTTGAATTCTGGTAAAAAAGCGACAAAACGTTCAGTGAGTGAGACGAAAAAGAAATTTGTAGCATCTCGTCAAAATTGGAAGTGTGGGGATTGCCAAGACCAATTGTCAGCGTGGTTTGAAGTAGACCATAAAGTAAGATTGGAATACGGAGGCAGTAATCACATTGATAATTTAGTCGCTTTATGTAGGGAGTGCCATGGTAAAAAAACGACTATTGAAAATCTATAAAAAACGCTATACATAAGCTCTGAAAAAAATATAGCATTCTAATATATCTATCATCTATAAATTTATGACAAATATATTAAACGAAGTTATACGACCCATTTATGACAATATTCGTAGATATATAAGCAACGATTATGTCAAAAAATCTCTTTGGGCGTTTTTAATCATTATCCCAAGTTATGCTGTATACCAATTATCGAATGAAAGAGAAACACTGTCAAATACAAGAACCCTTATGTATATTTTTTCCATAGGAATTCCGTTTTACATAATGGCTTATGTATTGATGGACGGTATTTTTCAGGGTGGAAATTATTCGGCATTGTTTACTGGTTTATTCGTGGTTTTGTTTATTGCAGGTGTGGCCTATTTGTCTGTAAAATTGTCTGCTCGTTCAATGAGTACAGTCTATATTATTATGAATATCATTATTTCGGTTTCTATTATCATTGGCTTAGCAATGATTTTTTTAATGTTTAAACAACAGCTGAAATCACTAACGGGTATGCCGGGATTAATTGTGGGCCTCATTTTTTACATACCATGTTTTTGTATTGATTTTTTCAATTATTTATCCGGTGAATTTATTTCCACGCCGAAATTGATATACTATTTGTTTTTAGCAGAAATTGTGTTGATAGTTGCTTATGTATATCTCCCTGACCTATTTAAAAAGATAATCAACAGTAGCGGGAAACAATTATTAGAAGGAACAGTATTTTTAGACACCGAAAAGGTAATTGCTACCGCGGATATGCTGGTTTCAACGCCGAACGATATTTTTAATAAAAATAAACCCACTTTCGATAAGAATTATGCAATTTCAATGTGGGTATATTTAGATAATCAAGCAAAGAATTACAATGCTTATAGCAAAGAAACAGTATTATTTGACTATGGTAATGGAAAACCAAAGATAACATACGTGAATAATGTGGACGACAAGAATCAAAAAGACAAATTAAACGTGTATTTTACCGATATATCAAACCGTAAATCCTATTATGAGATTACGATATCAAAACAAAAATGGAATCAAATCGTATTTAATTATTCATCGCAACGCGCCGACCTTTTCATAAATGGGACTTTAGAGAGAACTTTCGAATTTACAGATAATTTGCCAACATATAAACCCAGCGATAAAATTGTTGTTGGAAGCAACAATGGTTTAGACGGTGCTATATGCAACGTCAAATTTTACTCCCACGCTTTAACAAAATTCGAAATTGCAAATACATATAATTTATTACGAAACAAAAATCCCCCTGTAAATATATAGTCATAAAAATGAATACCGCTGTTATTATTATAGTTGTATTAATTGCCATATTACTCTATGTATTATACACTTATTATGCTAACTCATCAAGCACTCTTAATAAAACCGCGAATTTAAATGGAGGCGCTATTCCACCAATTACTATTACAGATAATCCAAAAAGTGTTCGATATGCTTATGGCATTTGGGTGTATATTAATACGTGGGATAACCAGATGGATAAGGTGATTTATTCGAGAAACGGTAACTTAACTCTTACTTTAGATAGGAATCAACCCACGCTTTGGTGCAATGTCAATATGCAAGATGGTTCTATTAAAAAGATGAAAATCGTTGATAATTTCCCCATACAAAAATGGGTCCATGTGATTGTAAGTGTTGACAGTGAATTTTTAGATGGATACATAAACGGAAAATTAGTCGTGTCTCAGCGTTTTACTGATACTGCTACTTCCAAAGTTTTGATCCCGTCCGTTCCTCCAGATAAGGACACCCCTGTGTATTTAGGAACCGCTGGAACTGCTACTTACGTAAAGCAAGATATCGTTGTTGCCGACTTTAAACGCTGGAAGAGTCCAATGGACCCCCAAACCGCATGGGATACCTATATGGCAGGGAACGGCCAAAATACGTTTTCGAAAATGTCGTCTTATGGAATCGACTTGTCGATATTGAAAAATAGCGTGGAACAGTCCAGATATTCCTTATTCTAATGGGCGAAACCCGGTTTACGTCTTACTGTATATCTATACGCGTTGCTCTGTATAATAAAATAAAATAATATAATAAAACTCATAATTTTTCTTATATTTGCTCGTCTGTCTGCTATAGACAAAATTTCTTAGTATATTATAACCATCTTATCACACGAATGAATTTTCAACAACCAGCAGGTGAACCTATGAAAATGCCCGAATCCTTCAATCAGGGGGTTCAAAATGCAAGTGAATCATTTAATCAAATGCAAACGAATGTGTCACAATCACTCGACGATTTTTCAAAACAAGTTGATACCAATGCCACAGCTTCCTCTCAATTTTTACAATCCAATACAATTGTTGCCAAATTCGCCTTTTTAATATTAGTTCTCATCGGTTTTCTATTATTGATGAATTTAGGAATATACTTGATTGGTTATTTCACCTCTCCTTCGAAAAATCCTTATTTGATAAAAGGTATGGCGGAGGGTAATAGCGGGCAAGTTATTTCGCAAGACCCGAAAGACACGTCGAGTGTTCCGATTTTCCGTTCAAACAATGAAACCACTGGTGCCGAATTTACATGGTCTTGCTGGCTCTTTATTAATGATTTAGGAAATGATGGTAAAAAATACCAACATATTTTCAACAAGGGTGATGGTAATTTCAGCAGCGTAGATAATTTAACAAACGTGAATAATGCACCCGGTGTATATTTAAGTCCAATGGCAAATAGTTTGCATATTATTGTAGATACCGTGGATGTAAATGATAAAAACACTGTGATTGATATTTCAAACATTCCTATTAAAAAATGGTTTCACATGGCATTGCGTCTTAAAAATAACATTGTTGATGTTTATATTAATGGAACTATATCGAACCGTTTAATATTACAAAACGTCATCAAACAAAATTACAATAACGTTTATGTAAGCCAGAATGGCGGTTTTAATGGAAAATTGTCAAATCTTAGATATTATAGTTATGCCTTGAATGTGTTTGAAATAAATTCCGTTGTTTACAGTGGGCCAAATCTCACCATATCAGACTCTGTTCTTAAACAAAAAAATTATAGTTATCTATCCAACATCTGGTATTCTAGATAAAGTGTAGACGCCAAATGTTTCTGTATATGTTATCTATGCATTGTATAGATACCATAAAATGTCCGTGGTTGATATTTGCATGAATTCAATATGCGAACAACGGCGAAAACAGATGTTATATACAGTTCCCCCAATGAGATACACTCCTCTTTCTCCTTACGTCCAATTTCCACAATATACTCAAAAACAGTTCGATATGAGGCGAAAAGCCGAGATTCTTCAATATAGCGCGGCAAAATCAAATACGAAAACCAACAATTTTACTAAATCGCAAAAATGGAGTCAACTGATACGTGGTATATCTCAAGCTCGGTCATATACAACCGTTTATCAAAGGAATCAAACAACTGATATTTGTGATAATATAATTGACGTGCCCTATACATACGAAGATACTAGTGGGAATACCTATCGTAGAACGTTCGATGAATTGTATACGAAAATAAATGCAACGGCTGATTGTTCTATGAACGATTTAATACCAACTCCTACCAGTTCTTCTGGTATACCCGGGCCAATCGAATATTTAGTTCGGGATGTGAAAGTTCCATTGTATAATTATGCATCAAATACAGATAATTATTCCATTTTACAGAGTGAAAATACAGATATGTGGAGCGTATATACTACAAACGACATGTCATTTTTGTCAAATTCTCAGATGAAATTTATGACTCTAGTTATTCGCGAAAAAGTAGACCAATACTCATACACATGCTCGTTAAATGTTCCTATTTCTATTTATGTGGAGGGGAAGACAACGACGTCAACGCCCTTGTCTTTTTCGGATTTGTCGTTAAATATAAATTCGGTTTCATTGCGCGTTGTCTATAATAATTCGGACGTTACTTTGCAAAAATCTCCCGTATTCCAAATAAATAATATTGTTATACCGTCTATGAATAATACTGCAACTGCTGATCCTACGTCGGCTTATTTAAATTATGATGTATCAATGAATTCTTATGCATATTCTTATTCTATTCAAAAATATGTGGGTGTATTAAGTATTTCAAATATATATTTATTCACAGAACCAGGTTATATATACGATTTCTATTTAACTTTTAATATGCGAGAATCCTATACGAATAAATTATCATATGTATCTTCATTTAATACTACAAAAAGCGGTATAATATGTAATTCATCCTATGCGAATCAACTCATCTCACGAAATGTGAAAAACATTTCGTCAAACAATAATATTCCAAAACTTACGAATTTCACATTTAGTGGTTTATAGTCGGGTTGTGATTGGCTTTAGTGGAGAAACATCTTGCATGAATGTGGGGTTTAGACAAGACTGGCGATTGGGAAAGATTTGTCCCGATAAACATTTGTCTTCATTTCCAATCTCGACGCATCCGCGTCGACCCTCGTATTCACCAACTAAACACCAATTGGTTTTGGTAGAAGAAATGGGTTTTTGAATAGGGCTTGTAGTGCTATCTGCGGAGGGAGTTTTCAATTTATAATCGGAACTCATTAATTTGCTATCTAGAGGAGAAGATGAATAACCACTTTTTAATAACCCAGCGACATCATCTACTGCTCCTCCTAAAATATCGATTCCAGTTTTAGTAGTAGTTCTTACGACATTCTCTGTTTTATCAATAGCAGTTCCCAATGTGTATCCAAATATGGATAAAACTTGAGTTACAAATGGCCCAACTATTAAAGCAACGGATTGGATGAGATTACCCAACATAGACAATATATTTATTCCTAAAATTGACAATAATAGAAGAACTACTAAAACGATTATGATAACATTTTTATTGGAAGAATTCGATAAATTATCTGGAGACGACATAGAAAGTGGTGATTTCATTTCCATTGTATTTTCCATACTTGCCTATATACTATATGTTGTATATTTTTTGTCGATGTTTGCCATACTATTCGTTCGTTCGTTCGTTCTAATTCGTATAATTTTGTATAAGCGTATTCTACTATGGGATTTTTCAATCTAATTGAATCGTTTTTCTTTATTAGTTTAGCAATAACTTTTGTCCTTATTTTATTATTGGTATATCACTTTAAACAGCGGGTTGTTACATTAGAACAAAAATGCGACACTATGTTTGATATAATTAATAATGTAGTTAAAGAATTAAATTCTGTGCGGAATTATCAACTTGCTACACAGCGGGTTCCATTATCCATGAATATACCTTTCAATAATCAATCAAATATTCGTATGTGTGAGGAAATTTCTAAAATACCTGTTTCCGAAGATGATGAATCAAGTGTGGAAAGTAGTGATGTTGGTGATAGTGGAGATGAGGAGGATACCGAGGAGGATGCCGAGGGAGATGCTGAGGGAGATACCGAGGGAGATAAGGAGGATGAGGATGCCGAGGAGGATGCAGAGAGAGATGCCGATGAGGACGCCGATGAGGATGAGGAGGATGAGGATGCAGAGAGAGATGCCGAAGGAGATGAGTCAAAAACAGGCTCTATAGTTCATGTAACTAATATTGAGGATACTGATACAGTAAAAATAATCACAGTGGATATTGGAGAAATTGATAAATTACCCGAGGATATCGATTTTGAAAATGACATTGAAAATGAAATAGATAATACTATAGATGAAAACAATGTAAATTCACAGGGCTTATTAAATTCTTCATGGGAGATGACTGATAAGGATATTACACATCCTAACACCGAAACTATTCACGTTGAAAAATTAGAAGAAACGAATGAAGACAAAACTTTAGACGTAACTGATGTGAACCAGGCAACCGAACAACAGAAAGATATTTATAGAAGAATGCCTATACAATCCTTAAAGGCATTGGTTATCTCAAAGGGATTATGTAGCGACCCTAGTAAAATGAAAAAGCTGGACTTGGTTAGAATGTTGGAAAATGCGGACGAGTAAAGAGTGAAAAATATATTATATAGGATAAGTATATACGATAATTATATAACATGTTCTCTAATCAACCCGAAATATTATCCAATGCTTATCCAATTATCAAAGAAACTGTGCCTCAATCGGCTTTAGGATACCATACAAATAATAAATATCCTCAATTTCCGCCACTAATGAGCGACGGGCGTTCTATCACAGCATCGTGGCAACCCGAAGCCGCATTAAATAACCAACTTATTCAATCAAATAATATTCAATCGAATTGGCAATATCGCAGATATTTGACGACTCATGCAAAAGAAGTCATGGAGACCAATTTTCGCGAAGCATCTAACGACACTGGATTTTTCACGAAACGAGCTGCCGCCGAAATGCCTACCATTGATAAGAACCAAGTTAGTGGTATGGCCGCAACTCCCTTTCTCTATTCTTCCATATTGGACAATTCCAAGCCCAAAGGATTTGAGACAAGTGATTTGAAAGACATATATTTATCGAGAGAACAACTCGATGCCCGTCGTATTTCACCCGTTATTACACAAGAAGATTTTCTAAAAATGCGCCGTTAAATATTCCCTGATATAAAAAGTTTCCGTGTAAAAATACATATAGAATTTCTATCCTATTCTGTATGTATATGACAACCCTTCAAAAATGTATAAATATAGCTAGTTTTGACATAGGTATTAAAAACATGGCGTTTTGTATTTTCGATATTTCTAGTGAAATTTCGATACAACATTGGAATGTTCTCAATCTAATGGAATCAGAAACCCCTACACAAGTCTGTAATTGTTTGAAAATACCCAAAACAAAAGGTTTGACGTCTAAACCCTGTCCCAAAATAGCAAAGTATCAAAAAGAAGGGAAATATTACTGCGATACTCATGCAAAGGATAACAAAACGTTTCTTATTCCTACGAAACAAAGAATACCGTCTTATTTGCAAAAACAGAAAATGGAGGATTTAATAAAAATAGGGAATTCGCACATGTTATTTATGGAAGGCGTTCCTAAAACGAAAAAGGAAACGTTGGAAACTATAAATCGGTTTTATGAAAAATCCTGCTTTGATAATATAGTCGTAAAAAAGAGTAAAAGTGCAGGAGAAACCGACCTGATACATATTGGTAAAACAATGAAGACATTATTGAATAGAATCGACAATATTGATAAAATTACACATGTTGTCATTGAAAATCAAATATCTCCTCTTGCGAATCGAATGAAAACTATACAAGGTATGCTGGCGCAATACTTTATTATGAAAAATTCGGAAACTGAAATCGAGTTTGTTTCATCTATCCATAAATTGAATCAATTTAAGGATATTTCTCAGCCGAATAAAAAAAATACTACTGCAATTGGACCCACAGTCGATGTGTCAACGAATAATACAACTTCATTAGGAAAAACTTATAGAGAACACAAAAAGGGTGGCGTCGAATATACACGACAAATGTTGACCGTAAATCCTTGTCTTTATAAAGATAAAGATGAATTCGAAGAAAGTAAGAAAAAAGACGATTTAGCAGATTCATTTCTACAAGGTATTTGGTATTTGAAACATCATAAATATTTACAGTATGACAATGATTTACATATAAGTGTATATCGACAATCCATACTTACGTAGGGGCAGGGAGGGACGGTGCAGGACTGGGGCAGGCGGGTCGGGGGGTCACTCCCCTGTAAAAAAGCAGATATTATCAAAAAGAATATAAAAATTCCATGTGTATATGCGTAAAGGAATTCTATATAATTTATCACTGAATCATAATATGGAAGTTATCGACCTTGGTTTGAGTGATTTAGAACCGGTGTCTTTAAATTTAAATAGCGGGTATGAGAATGCACCGAAGCCTAGTGTTAATTTCGGCCCAGGTATTGAACTTTTAATGAACGATAAAAAAAAGTCGGCGTCATTAAGCACCAAATTGGATTTAGGAGAATTAAACAATTTAGAAGATGAGTTGAACGAGTTGTCGGGAGAAACCAAAAAGTTGAGCGGTTTTAATTCAGGAGGCATGTTTAGCGGTGCGAGCAACTTATTCGGTTTAGGTCCATCATCGAAAGATTCTCACCAGAATATTCATATCGACATCACTGACTCAAATGTGGGAAGTGCAACTCGCGAGAGTGTTGGTAATACGAAAACTTGGGATGGGTTTTCAAAATTAAATGAAATCCCATTGAATGAGAGCCACTCTGCACCTTCATCTGAAAAGTTAAACGAACGTGACCGCAGAAAAAAGAAGCGTTTGATGATAAAAAAATTGGAGGAATGGCGCGAGAAAAACCTTATTAAGCACAACTCACATTTCACCATGGATTCCCCTTACGAAGAAATTGAAGATGAGTATGAGACAGCACTTGAGGACAAAAGAAAGAAGGATAGTGTTAAATTACAAGGCTGGTGGTTCATGACATTTATCAATTCAATGGAATATGCGAATGCCGTGTTTAATCCATTTGATTTGAATTTGGATGGATGGGGAGAGCAAGTAAGTGAGGATATTGATAGTTACGAAGAAATTTTCTCAGAGTTGCATGATAAATACAAGGGGGGAAAATTGGCACCCGAAATTTCTCTTTTATTGCGTATTGGATTTAGCGCTTGTGTTTTGAATATGAGCAATAAGATGTTGAGTTCATCTACTCCCGCATTTAATGACGTCATTCGCCAAAGTCCCGAGTTGATGAAGATGTTTACAAACGCCACTGTGAATAGCATGGAGAAGCAAAACCCAGCATTTGCTTTCGCTAACAATTTAATGCAAGAACAAGCGAATAAACCCCGCGGCCCGCCCCCTCCTGCACCAGTTGAAACTAAGATGCAGCCCCCGCCTCAGCGCCCAGGTATGACTTACACCGAGGCTCCAGGAAACCGCCCTGATATTAATGCAGGACGAGGAGCCATGTTTAGAGAGCAAGGCGTTGAAATGAATCAAAATTACGATAGCGTGAATCAACAAAAGAGTGTTCGAATGGCTCCACCACCCGCTCCTACGGCCAGGCCCGAAATGCGTGGGCCCCAATCTACAGACATTGATAACATTTTGTCTGGATTGAAGACACGCTCTGTAAATATTCATGAGGAACCCCAAAACATAAATATGACACAAGAAGATGATTCTATGATTTCAATTAGTTCTTTGAAGGATATGCAAAATGCGAATGTTCCAAAACGTGCGAGTCGCAGACGCAACGGTTCTGCCAAAAACACCGTTTCTTTAGATATATAGAATATCTATTCTACAAACATTTTTATGGTAAAAATACATAAATACTTTTATTTAGTGTATGTATAGAATGTTTTCATTACACGAATATAATAAGAAGTTAGAGGAACCTATTAAGCAATGGATTACAACTGTAATCCACAATTCTAAGGTTTGGTTACAAGGAATGATATCGCGAGTCAAAAAATTCGACTATAAGTCAGCGGGAGTCATGGTTTTAATGTATTATAGCGTTGCATCGGTGACTATTAAAAAACGCGGCGTCCAATTATACAATAACAATTTGATTGTAAAAGACGCTGTGGATACAGCACTCTATTTTTGCAAATATATTGTTGCCTGCTTTTACTATAGAGAAATTGAACCTTTGCAGTCAAATTGGATATGCACGTCAATGTTATTGTCGAGAGACCCTTATCGCTACGTTGGTGACAAATTTTCATTAATCGATTCTTATGATTTTATGAATACTGCGTCTGTCGAACATACGAATTCTCATGATTTTTTCATTGAAAATTACAAGGATTCGTATGGATGCAGTGCCTCTGTCATGCGCGGACATAAATATATCGACGAAATATTATTGACAATGAAAATCGGCGATAGATACACCCACCGAATTTGTTATACCGGTGGTGAAAATAAAATCCCGGATGATTTTTTCTTACCTATTGTGCCATTGAAATACAAATTGTTGTCGGTTGAATATACCCACCCATCTACAACCAAAACTATTGTTTTGAGTTTGGATAACCATGTATATTACGAGAATAATGTAATATTATCGTCCGCATTTGTTTTTAGAGCACTAGAGCACCAAAACGAACCTTATTTATTCGACGGAGACTATATATTAAAAATTATGGACTCGAATATCAACACTTTTGTGTTGAAATGCAATCAATATTTGGTCTTGGAAAAAACGGAATACAAAATTGTGACGATAGGAGATAACGAAGGTTCCCCGGCACCCCCTCCTTCGATGGATGAATAAAAAGTATACCAAAACAGTATAAAGATATTTCGAATAATAATATATAGGGGTAGTCTTCACTATGGAAACCGAGAGTGAATCTACCCCGCTCCATACCTTGATTGATAAATGGAATCTATATTACCATTTACCACACGATAAAAATTGGGAATTGTCGGGATATACTATAATTATGCATGATATTGATACAGCAGAAAAGGTAATAACTTTGAATGATACGATTCATGAAAATATAGTGAAAAATTGTATGCTCTTTGTTATGAGAAAGGGTATTACTCCAATGTGGGAAGACCCTCGTAATCGCAATGGGGGGTGTTTTTCTTATAAAGTCGCAAACAAGTGCGTTCCACAAGTTTGGAAAAACTTGTTTTATTTATTATGTGGTGAGTCGCTTTGTATAAATAAAGATAGCAATAAACATGTGAATGGTATTACGATTTCGCCAAAGAAGAATTTTTGCATTATTAAGATTTGGATGGAAATATCTTCATTACAAGACCCGAATTTGATAGTCCAAATACCAAACTTGTCAAAACAAGGTTGTTTATTTAAAAAGCATGAGCCAGAATTTTAGACCCCGAAAAATAAAATATAAGAAAAATAAACAGCTTTTCTTATATTTCTTATCGTATATGTATATGAATAATTCCGAAAAAATAAAATATATAAATATCGACACCCGTTTTCGAGACGATTTTTGCATAGAAAATCACGAATACAAAATAAGTATACCACACGAAATTCACAATGTGAAATCAATCACTATTGCATGTATGGAAATTCCTATAACATTTCACAATATATCTAGTTTTATGGGTAATGACTGTTTTTACATCACAATATGTGATACATCTGGAAATGATATACACAAATGCAAGGTGATTATTCCCAATGGCAATTATAATTCAACATCTATTGTAGATATGATATCGCGACTCTTACAGAAAAATGAAAATACCAAAGAGTTGTCTGCACGACTGAACTCATCTAATATCATCGAATTCATATCAACATCGTTAGACCGCATATATAGTATTCATTTTACACAAGTGCGTGTGTTCGATAATAATCCGTGTAAAACATTGGGGCAGATGTTAGGTTTTTATTCACCAATATATACAATGGCCGCTGCTGATGCATCAAACAATATTGTGGTAATTGCAGATAATATTTGTGATTTTACACATCCGCGATATTTATTTTTAGAGATATACGAAAACGAACGGCGGAATCAATACACATTCACTTCATCTTTGGTGTGTAATCAACGCATGAAACACGCCATTGCGCGAATTGCAATAGACCAGCGAAATTTTCCATACGGTTCAATCATAACAGCGAACACATTTAACGGACTACTTATTAGTGACACTCGTATATATGAGAGACCAGTCGAATTGCGGAAATTCTATGTTCGTTTGGTAAATGAATATGGTGTGCCTATTTTGTTGAATGATTTTGAATTTTCATTTTGTATAACTGCACTGACACAATGAGTGACGAGCCTATAGTATTTGTCTTTCGTAAGTTTATTTGGCAAAAAATTGATGTAATTTTATATATATACTTATTTATTAAACTCAAAATTAAAAGTCGATTATTCATACAAAAATAACACCACCAACAACATCAATTATAGCCTCTGCTGTTTCATCAGCTCTAAACAAAGTAGTATCTTTACTAAAAACATCGCAACCCACGCGAGTTTTTCCAAATGATGTCGAAATAAATTCAGTAGGAAAAACCATAAGTCAATCGAACAAAATTTTTATAGACGACGATTATTACAACACAGACGATTGTTATACTGCCTGTATATCAAACGTTAGTTCTTTTACTAGCACTGAAAGTGCGGAAGAATATTTTGATGTAAAATACACGAAATATGATATAGAACAATTTGAACTGTTATCTCAACTCGGGTCGGGTTCTTATGGAACCGTATATTTCGCCCAACATTTAGTTGATAAAAAAAAATACGCACTGAAGAAAATACCTAAACACAAAATTACACCCGAAACTATGGAACAAATTATGAATGAGAAAAAGATTCTGGAATCTATAGATAGTCCATTTGTATTGCGTTTATTTGGGACATGTCAAACTCGTGACGATTTGTTCTTTATTACAGAGGCAATAGAACACGGGGATTTGTATTCGGCCATATATATTTATAAAAGGCTCTCTCATATAACATGCGTATTTTACAGCGCATGTATCATACTTGGTCTCGAATATATTCATAACAAAGGTATTGTATTTAGGGATTTGAAACCGGAAAATATTATGATAGATTCGTTTGGTTATCCGCGTATCATAGATTTTGGTTTAGCAAAACAACTACCTCTATGCAAATCGGGTGGTTATGAAAAAACACACACCATGTGCGGCACACCTGAATACTTGGCTCCAGAACTCATTTTCACAGAAGGCTACAACCATCTCATTGATTTATGGTCGCTAGGTGTTATCATGTATGAAATGATTGCTAGACGGACCCCATTTGTCGGGTTAAATAACTCGGACATAACTCAACTCTTTATCAATATAACTCTTTCCCGTAAAAATGGCATTTCCTTATCTCAAAAAATAGATAAGATGACAGATGGGACTACCAACGCACGTGGTATTATCACACAATTGTTGGATGGATTACCATCAAATCGACTTGGTAAAAAGAAAACCACGATAGGTCTCATAGAACACAGGTATTTTTCGATTGTTTGTGCGGATGAATTGATAACGCGAACTTTCACTGCCCCATGTATGCAGCCTGAATATTACGGTGAAGACCTTACTGATGCATTTGCAAACCAGAAACAATATACCGGAAATCAAGATATTTTCGAGGGTTTTTGAACCAGCCCCCTTCCATTGTGTCAATATTGTGAATTTGTAATCACATTATATAACTGCATACATGCAGCTATATATTTAGTAATATTGTAAAAATAATTGCGGGTTATATAAATATATGGCTGCATGTATGACTGAAAAAGAGAATTCCCATTGCTCTTTGTGTAAAATACAGTATTCAAATATACGGTATATGAGTTGCGGACACCTTATATGTGAAGATTGTCTGGAAACAATGGTGAGACTATATGCAATTACACCGCATTGTATATATTGCAGTAAAGATGTGAAAATTTGCGATGCTCGACCGACGCAAAATATTTGTGAATATATGTATATCTGTCTATTTGGCAATGTCGAGCAAAACTGCGTCTCTCCGTCGCCATCACAGAAAAACGAATAAAAAACACTGCGGGACGAGCGAGTGCGCTCTTGTTACTCATCACGGTATCGCTGGTTGGTATAAGCATCTTTTCGAAGAATTGGGGTGGATGATTCTCGCGAAAAAACGCGGAATGATGGATAAAGTCGGCACTTATCTGCACTCGTTACAGAGATTCAAAAACTCGATAGAATACAAAATTTCGACCACTCAAGAAAGAGACAGGAAACAAGACTTACAAATTATGCACTCCAATATTTGCGTCTTATTAGACCACGCCGAAAGAGATTTGACAAAAAACTGAAAGATTTATTTTACACCAGTGAATAAAATCAAAAATGAAAACTACAAGTGTTTATATCGAGTGTATCAAAACTACCATTGAATATCACATTGGTGGAAATGCAGCTGAAAATTTCGATTTGATTGACAATGCCGAACCAAACGATATATGGTTTCATGTCGATGGATTACCATCAGCACATATTGTTGCATCGATTCCAGAGTCGATGCGGCTTGATAAAAAACAATGGTTGAAGATTGCAAAGCAAGGCTCCGTTCTATGCAAACAGCATTCCAAATATGCGTCTCAAAAAAATCTGCCTATTGTTTTTACAGAAATAAAAAATGTGGAAAAGACGGACGTGATTGGACGAGTGAATATCACGAATCAACGCACGGTCTATATATAGATAATCCGCATTTCGAGTATGAATATCTTCTATATATCTTCTTGTGATATACATATATTTTTGGATGGAAAATTATTTGTAATCACTCCGTTCGGGCAGTAATATTTTCTTGTTTTTCCGTTTTTCTTTTTGGTTGGTGTATTTCCACCACTCATTTCAAGTGGAAAATGAATTATCCAATTTTCATTGTAAAATACGTCTTTGAGTATATATTTCATGAATCGTTCAATCCATGACCCAACTAATCTACAACGGTGTTGTTTTGGTATAGATTGAAAAAAATCATTAAAATTATTTGCATTATTATAGTATTCGTATATTTCAGTCATTTCGTCTTCTCTTTTATCAAACAATGAAACAAATCTATCAAAATGCATGTTTGATTTGAATTCGGGTGAATATAAAAATTCCGCAACTCTTGTTCTATATTGTTGATGTCTAACTTCATCTTTTTGTTTCGCATTGAAATGTTTTTCATACCATGTTTGCCCGTTAAATATTATCGAAAAATAGTATAACGGAATCGGTTTCACGTGAGTTCCTTTTTTTCTAAAACGCGAACCTCGTTTTATTTCATCTTCAGTGGCACATTCAATATTGGATTTATCATCAAATTTTATATGAGTTAGTGTTGGTAATTCTGTATAGACATAATGTAATAGAGTTTTTATCATAATAATTGCTCCGGCACCTTTTTCTAATGGTCTATTATATGAACACTCTGGGTCACTCAATAGAATAGGCATGATGGCATCCACGGGTTTATTGTTTTCATATATTATTGAAACGTTTACACAGTCCGGGTAAGTTCCGCCGATTTTGAAATTGCGACTATATATTTCAGTTTTATCTCTGGAAAAAAGTGTGTTATCTATTATATGAAATTCGTATATCCCTCTTCTAATGGTTATTTTTTTACTTCCATCCATATTTCTATATACATAGTCATATACAATACGTTTATGTATATTTTTGCTTCAGCTATTGTCGACTATAACTATAAACACGATAATCCCAATAAAACTTGGTTATTCTCGATGGGAACAATTCGAACGCATACGGGTCTTGTTTCAACGATTTGGGTTTGAATCTATAAACCGAAAGATAATATAATATTGGCGAATCGTCGTTTTCAACCACAAGTCGAACTTCGATGAAATCGTCCAATATATTTTTCACCTTTCTTTCTGTAAAATCATACATGTTCGGGATACTACAACAGTATTTGGTTGGTTCGGTAATATGAATATTCAAACATCCAATGGGTAAACTATTCATCGACATATCAATTCGTCCGTAAATATTGAATGCACGCCTGACATCAATATCACTTACATATTCTATTATATTTTTTATTACATCCATGGGTAGTAAATTTTGCATTTTCTCTAGTTTATGTATACAACTATTTTTTTTATCCAACCCAACCCAACCCAAACATGTCAAAAATAGGTTTGTTCTAGGCTTTCCAGATTGTCTATATCAAATCCTACCTTCATAACATCTTTATTTATTATATTTGAAATGTAATTACTATAAGTCGAACCGTTCTTTTTTACAATATTATAAGCGCCTATGAAAATATGGTTGCATTTCTGCGACAATAGCAAATCCACAATGGCATTCTTTTCTCTGCCCTCAAAGAATTTTTCACTAAAATTGTATTTGTATCCGTTTTCAGATAAAAAATCGACTACTGCATTATTTTGCGTTTGAGATAACAATATGATTTCTTCGTTTTTCGGGATGTATATTTTTATCAATTGAATATATTTTTTTTCTAGACTGGTTTGGAATTGTTTTTCGCCCATTTCATTCGACCAAAACCGTATTGCATCGTCTTCTAAGCGCAAATGTATAACGTTGATTTTATATTCCCCTTCATAAGACAACGAGAATTTTTCAAAAATGCTTTCGGCTACTTTTACAAATTCTTTATTATAATAAATATTCCTTAGGATATTTTCAAACATCGTTTTTTTTCCTCTATTATGTATTGTATATAAGTCGCAGAATGTATTTACATATTCCGAATTCATAATATCTATACAAATCGGTTGTTCCAGAATTTCATCAACAATATAACCGTTTATTTTATAGTTTATGTTTATCTTTGGCTCTTTGTATTGGCTCGGGAAATTCGAAACAACTATTTTTGTATTTATGTCTAGTATATTGTCTTTATAAAAATTATCCTTCACATATTTTGTTATATCCACTGCATAATCTATTGTCCCATATTTCACTGTATTTATCTCAAAATCCGCGTCATATTTATCTACAATCATAATGTTATATGTATCTATCAAAAATTCATTGCACTTATCTATATCTATAATGTCGGATATTTTCGTGAACTCTTCTTTGGAATAATCGTCTCGAAATTTATCGACAACAACAACTTTATGATTACTAGAATGTGCAAGCATAATAGATACAATAAGGGATATAATTTGGTTCGTCAATCCCGACCCGCTAATTCCTATTTTCGAGTAATACATCCCGTTCTTTTTTTACATATATAGATAAAATTTTTTCTATATATGCACGTAACCCACATATTTTCTATGAATCAAAATTGACTACAGATGTAAAAATCTCATTATGTTCGTATTTTGAATCGAGCTTGTAACCATTATCTATAAGAAGTTTTCTACATAAGTCTTCTTTCGCGGGCTCTTTTCCCAACATTTCAATAAGTATTACGTCAATTGGTATGGAAAAATCCCACGATTTCAACACTTCATATTCGTGCCCCTCGACATCCAATGACAATAAATCGAAATGGCGTATTGGAGTGTCATTAAGTATTTCTGTAAGTGTTTTGGGACGAATCATCATTGTATCTTGTTGCAAATGTTCGTTTTCGGGGTTGTTATAGAATTCGTCAAAATGAAATTGCGTCAGTGTATTTTCAACACCAGAAACAGCAGCATGTCCGTATAAAAAATATTTATATTTCAACTCGTCTGGTATACAACTCACCAAATCATTGAAAAGATAATTGTCGGGTCTATTTTTTTGTAATAAACTGAATGCATATCTATGCGGTTCAATCAAAACCCCTTTCCATCCCAACTGGTCTTGATAAAACTTTGTGTTGGAATACAATACACCATCCAATGCTCCTAGTTCAATATAAGTGCCGTCTCTTTTATTATGGAAATAGTGTTCGTTCAAATACTCGTCTTCATTGCATTGTGAAAAATACATTCTATTTGTTGATATAACCGACATTTGTTTATTATGTTTTTACGATATTTATTCTATGCGTGTGCGTGTGTGCGTGTGTGCGTGTGCGGATAAATGCATATATTCACGGATTAAGACGGCGGTAGCGGTGCCAAACATAACTTGATTTCACCCAACGATGCAACATCGTATTTCACAATGAGTGGTAAATCGTTTCCTAAATACATTTCCAAATGACTACACAAAGGAGTGCATTTAATAAAGTGACTCAAACTCTTTAGGGAAAATTCGCCCTGAATTACAACCGATGCATCAGATTTCTGTATAAATTCCATATTTCCATCCGATTCTGAACGGAAAATGCGCGAACTTGCAAAATTGCCCTCGCATGAAAAAATCAAATCATTACCCACCGACTTGATTTCGATTCTGTCAGAAATACCATTCAAATCGCGAATAATCTTTTGAAAATCTGAAGTTGGCAAATTAATGACTGTGGAATATTCAACGTCGGGAACAACCAACTCCTCTGTATCCGGCTCAATGAGACGCAACTTTTGACTATAGCATTGCTTAATATCACCGTTGTCATATTGCAACCCCAGATGAGAAACAATACCGTCATGATAATCCGCTTGGTCTATATACATCGACAATGTGTCATCATTTGACATAGTAGAAATAACCTTGAATAAATGGAGCGTGTTCGCACAAACGATGATTTTATCTGGATTGCAGTTATATTGTTCGAATTTATGGGCGTTCAAAACAACATTTACCAAAATAGTGTGAGTCTTGTCAAAATTAATGATTTTTAGGCCATCTTTCGTAAAAGTAATTGTTGCGTCGGTTAGAATATCTTTAATCGCAGTAATCATATTTCGAATGGGCTGAATTTGAACTGTTTTTATAGTTAGAACATTGTTATCTTCATTCATATTTCTACTAAATGTATGTATAAAACTATAGTGCGTTTGTTTCTATATTTCTTTTGTCAAATTGTATTTTTTCTATTTTTGAACGCAGTAGATTTGGTTATTTACACCGCGATAACATGGTTATAGTATATTTGTTCGGCTTTTTTCCAAACGGCCGACTCCATATCTAATAAAAATTCCACGCATTTATTCGAAAAAAATTTGGAGCTCTCTTTTGGCAATAAACTGGGTAGATTCGAAATAGCTATAATATCCACGTTTTTATTGTAAGAAAATACGGGGTTCTCCCACGTTGTATCGGTTTTATAGATTGAAATTGGATTGTTATCTTTTGAACTATCGCAACTTATGTCGGTGATTACAATTGGATTCTCAAATGCCGTATTTTCTGAGAACCATATTTCTTTAGAATCGGTTTTCAATGTTATACAGTTATATACAATGTCATATTTATGTAGGCCAGATTTATCGGCCGTTTTGTCAAAGGATTCATATTTTAGGCTAAATTTATCTAGCACACTTTTTACTCCCGACCCACAATTGCCACTTGGGCCGACGATTGCTATACGCAATTCTTTATTCTGGTGTTTTATATCTTGACTGTCTAAGCTTCCAATGCCAACATATAGACGCTTGGATATAATGTCGTCCATTTTATCTATATGGAATTCATCTGGTGTAATTGCTGATATATTCTTATTTTCCCATCGTTTTTTGAAATACTGCATAAGTCCTAAATAACACCCTGCTATACCAGCGTAAAAACCGAAAGAAATAGTTCTTTTTTCATTTTCATCTAAAAAATATTCAAAATCGTATATTACACTACCACTGTTGTAAAATGTTTCCAATAATTGTTTCGCTCCTGACTGATTTTTGTAACTATGTGAAAAATATATGTGTTTATGGTTGGATAACTTATCTAAATGGCTTAATTCTTTCAATCCTATGATATATGCGTCTTTGAATAATGGGTCGAACCATTCCAATTCTGTCATCACGGCTCCAGATGCCTTGTATTCATCATCTGTGTAAATACGTGTGTTTGACCTTTGAACGCAAACGATGAAGCCATGTTGTAATAAACGCGCGACGTCTTCTGGTATAATTGGTGTTCTATATTCATTCGTTTTGCATTCTTTGCGAATATACAATATTGGGAGGCGGCAACTCATCTACTAATTTTCCATAAAATAAAATGTGCGAATATTTTACAGAATGGATAAAAAAGCTGATAAAAATACTAAATTGGGAATCACTTTGGAAAAACATCGCAAGTATAAAAATATGTATAAACCAAACTGTCTCTATTGGGGGTTGGGTATAGAAAACGAGGTCTATTTGGAAGCTGCGGAATCAATCTCTATAAATAAAAATGATATTCTTACCAAACACAAACAGGAAAGATATAGTCTGGATTACTACAAAAACTATAAGCCAGAATTTTTGCAACGAGCATTACAAAAGTATGTGGGCGCGATTGATTGCTCTACTATACTTCTTCCTCGTCTATTGAACTCGCACAGTTTTACTAAAACAGATATATATAATAATTCAGCAACTCTTTACACGAGTTCTCAAGAAAAAAACCCGGACTTTATTGGAGAAACCATGTTAGAGACATTACAGCGACGAAACCCATATTTCGTCGATAATGAAAAATGGTTGTTTGACGGGGATACTATCGAATTTGTAAGCACTAATTTTTTTAATACAAATTTACACGAAGCCATTCGTGAACTTATGTCGACCAAAGCAGAATTTATTTATGAACTCAATAAAACATTGCTTCATTCTTCTCCTGTATCAATGATAACCATCATGAAGGAAAATTATGCCGTAGCAAAATACATGACAAATTCGCAAAATGTGGCGATTTTCAATAACGGAACTCTCCACTATAATATTACTTTACCTACTCAACTCAATTCCCGCGGTGAAATCGCCGATTGGAATAAATTTGTCAACGAACACCAGAGGGCTATTCGCGCAATTCAATGGATGGAACCATTTTTGATTGCTTTGTATGGCGCACCTGACCCATTTTCTTCCTTCGAACCCGGATTTTCCAAATCTTCTCAGCGCTGTTCCGTGTCTCGTTATATTAGTATTGGGACATATAACAGTGATGTCATGGAAAGGGGCAAAATTTTGACGAAACCATTGGATAAAATTATGCCTGATTCTAAGTTGTCTTCATCTTGGTGGTATAATAAATTACATAGTGGGACATCATCCGCTTATGTAAAATTAGATGAATTGGGTATGGATGTGAATTTTAATAAGCATTTCAATCATGGTATAGAATTGCGTTTTTTTGATTACATTGTGGATAGTTCTCTCTTCTATGAATCGTTTGAGTTTATTATTTACTTGATGGATTTCGTATTAGATAGTGAGATGTCGAATTCTTTGGAAAATCCTATATTTTCTTCGGTGTGGAACGATGTTGTTTATAGGCTTATCATGAATGGAAAGGATGCTTTATTATCATCAATGGAGGTGAAAATATACAGTTCTATTTTTTCGATGAATATAACGAAGACTTGTGTGTCGGAAATATATTATGAAATTTTTCAAATATTGAAAACGAGATATTCTAGAACCGGTTCTTTTTCCAAATATGTGCTATCACGCAATGGAGAAATGGATATGGAAACCATTTTGTCGCCGATTCATAAAATTATGGTTCCGCCTGTGATGCCTCCTGTGATGCCTCCTGTGATGCCTCCTGTGATGCCTCCTGTGATGCCTCATCGCGATCGTGATTCTGATAAAAATGAAAAGAAATGCTGTATTATCATGTAATACGGACTAAGGTGTTCAGTATATAAGAATATTTTGAGATTCTTATATAGCATTCCAAATTTTTCGCGGTAATATTTTACTTCTTAGACGGCTTCTTTTACAACTTTATAACGCCCATTTTCACTTACCAACTTACCCACCAACAATAACTGACTACCCGTTTGTTGCGCTGAAATATAACTTTCATAATCATACAACTCCATAGTCTTCTCATTCAAAGCGTATTTCTTTTTACCAATATCAATAATTCGCGCCTCCAATGACACTGCCTCCACGTTCAATCCCTGTTTTCTTTCTTGGTCTCGCTCAAATGATGGATAACTCGAAAATTGATTGGATTCAACACGCCCTTCTCCGTAACATACATAATGGTCTTCATCCCCCTTCTTTTTGGGAATCGCATTATAAACATTACAATCCACAGCTGTTTCCTTTACGGCCTGTAATATTTGACTGTTAATACGCTGTTTCGCACTAGCAATTTCGAACAAATATTCATCGGTTGTAATTGGAGTCTTTTTATCGATACGGCTCACATCGCGGATTCTCAGTTCAATATGTTTTTCATCCACTTTTTGCTCCTTACTTAGAGTAGATAAATATAAAAATACCTTCACAGTTCTCAATTCAGGTGGTAATTCTTGGTGACTATTAATACGGCGCGCTCTACCGACAACTTGTTCCAAACGGACATTGTGCCAATAACTCTCTACAATATGAACGAATCGAGTGTTTTTCAAATTAATACCCTCTGCACCTGATGCTGTAATCATAAAAATTTTTATGATTTCTCCATACATATTGTTTTCAGCGCGCTGTTTTAATATATTAGATATATTTGAAGGGACGAATTCCCACATACCATTATATACATTTCGTATAATTTCCTTCTCTTCTACCGTCTCTGTTCCTGTATATAACACGAATTTGGGTTTATCTATATCCTCCTCGTTTTCGAAAATTTCCCATGAATCATCCGTCTTTTTTATCTTGAATTCGGCAAAACCGTTCATTTGTAATATTAAACGCAATAGTCCAATGCCCTCTATTGTGCGGAAATGACTGTAAATGAGATGTAACCCTTTATTTTCATCTGCACTCACATTTTCTAATAAACGGGCGAATTTGGGACTCCATCTCTCCAGGTTCTCTTTCGATAAAAATTCGGGGGTATTTATATCAGTCAAAGCCTTTTCAATACGTTTGGCATAATTTACATTCTCAGTAACATTATCCTCATCATCCGCATCAGGTTCGGGTTCTACCAAATCAAAGTCTTTTTCGTCTAATTCTTCTCCATATTCTTTTTTATCAGGCACTGGGCGTTCAATTGATGGTGGGAATGCAAAATTGCACGCTGCTCTCGAAAATATGCGATATGTTGAACTCACCGTGAATAACTCCTTTGTAGGGTCTTTCACTGCTCGTCGTTTTTTCGCCATCTTTTCTTTATCTGCCTCTATTTTGCGAATTTCTTCATAAACACTGAATTGGTGGTCTGTCATCTCACATTTTTCAATGTGATATTTGTCTCCGTCCGCGGTAAGTTCAAATCTCGGCAGTAATTCTTCGCGTGGGCTACGGAAATAGGATACCAGACCTAATATTCGGCGTTGAAATAGGTTCAAATTTTGCGACTCTTCCGTTTCAATATTTACAAATGTCCTCAAAAATGTTTCTGCATCATCAGGTAAAGACTTGTTATAGGCAATGTCGATTGTTGATGTATTCACCTCCAATCCATTTTTTCGTAAAATGCGTAATATCATGTCTAAAAATGCATCGTCATCTATATCACCTGATTCATTTCGCTTGACACCGTTGTAATTATCCACGTAATCTACACCACCTCCCTTGTGAGGATTGAACTCCTGATTGTATCCAATTCTATATGCATGTTCGGCATCTATAGTATCCATCGGTTCTTGGGGGTCGGTTTCAACGCCTGTCATGTAATCTTCGATATGAATTACTTCGGGGGAACGATTGATGTGCGTCTTGTGTGTCTTATTTTTATTGCCTCCAGTTTTCTGTTTTCGCGTAGTTCCTTTTACAACACCCCGCTTTTTTACATTGACAAACCCAAAAGGGTTTCGAGTGATAGTTAATTTATTCCCGCTATATTCAACGTAATCGTATATTTTCAAATTCTCCTTTTCAAACATAGCCAATATCGTCTCTGTGTTTATTTTGTCGGTGGTTTTCACATTTACTGTAATAGTCCATGTTTTAATATATCCGCGCAACATATTAAATAAAACGCCGATTTCATTTGGATAATTAATAATAGGGGTTCCTGTCAATACAATCACGCGAGCATTCTTCGCCTTCATTAAATAGTCATATAGCATATACGATATTGAATTGGGTTTTTTTATTTTATTCACAATTCTGCTTACTAAATTGTGGGCTTCGTCGACGACAACCACTGAATTATCAAAAGGGTTGTGTTGAAAATCACCTGTTAGCAATCGCATCTTATTCATATTGAGGCCGTTGTAATTTATATCTACGTATTTGTTGCGAATCATGGCATTGAGTTGTTCGTCGATATCTTTTTGATGTTCCGTTTTCAACTCTGTGAAATTCGGGGGTTTCTTTACATTGATTAGCCATGCTCCGCCTTGATTTCTTATATATTCTGTAGTTAGTGAAAGGGCGCGTGCTAATATGGGGACATATTCGGGGTTTCCTTCGATACTTACGAATTCCCAATATTGATTCTTGCGATATAAATCGTCACCGCATTTTTTCATTTCACTGAAAAAGTTCATTTTCAAAGATGCGGGCGTGAGAACGTAAATGCGTTTTTCGCTTTTCAGTCCTTCTGCCATGGCGATAGACGTGCAAGTTTTTCCTGAACCTAATCCGTGATATAATAATAGGCCTCGGTAGGGTGAATAGAGATTCAAATAATCGCGAACTAATTTTTGATGCATTAACATAGAGAAATCATTTTTTGCTGCCGCCGCATTATCACCACTCTTTTGTTTTAATGATTCTAAAAACTCTTTTTGATATGGTTTGAATAATTCCGACAACTTTTGTGAGAAAAGCATGCGATTATTCATATAATAACTTGGAGCCTTAACGATTATTTTTTCCCTCTCTGCTGGTAGTCGTTCGTTTACTACCTGTCCTCTTATGGCGGCTTTTGTTAAATCTATTTTTTCCAAATCAACAGGTGCTTCAATTATGAGCTTTTTTTTGCGACCTCGTTTTGCTGGCTCGGGTAATGGTGTTTCTTTTTCTACCATTTTCTCTTCTACCTCTTCGCGCAATAATATGGGTTCTTCCGCTTCCAGTATTTTTTCTATGGCCTTCGTTTCGGCCTCTTCTTTCTCCGTCTCCTCCTGTGCCTCCACTGACACATCCTCCTCTGGTTCTGCTATCGTCTTTTCAACCTGAGATTTCAACACCAATTTTTTCTTGGGTTTGACTACCAATTTTTCTCTTTCATCTACTGTTGGCATCGCGACATATTCTTTTTCTGGAATAGTCGCAATAATATCTTTCCTATCTATCTTCACCAAAAGAGCATTTTTTTCACGCAATTTTTCTAAAACGAGTTTTCTATCTATAGTGCTTGTTTTTCTTTTATCCTGTATTATGGTTGGTTTCCTTGTTTCTGATACACCCGTGTTTATAATATTCACCTGCACGCCCTTCAATTCATGTGGCAGTGGTCGTCTCTGTAGAACGACTAAAGGTTGAAATACTGTATCTGACATAATTTTTATGAAATATCGTCTAACCCCTATATAGTTATGTTACAAAAAATATATCTTATCGGGCCGGGCGGCCATACGAGGCGAGGGTGGGGAGGGGGCGTCCGCCCGCCCGCCCAATTGTATTATAGTTGTAGTTTTGTAATTACAACACTACATTTGCAGTGGATATATTTTATTATAAATTATTTTAGCACAGCATATTTTATACACTACTATGAATTATATAAAAAAATATTGGCGTGAAACCACTTTTATATCGATTGTTATACAATTGATTGTAATACTATTTGTTATTATGTTATTTTCAATACTATATCGATGGGTTACAGTGCAATCGACATATACATCATCGCTTCCTTACAAAACTCAATTGGAAAAACACGGAGTTGTGTTGATACATAACGTTTTATCAAAACAAGATATTGAGAACTTGAAAAAATATGCTTCAAATGACAATATTATTGATGCCAAAAAGTATATTGTGAATTCATATCCTATCAAATCGATTATAAACAATCTTTTGGGTAAAGACTATATATTTCAAGACTACATTTTTTTAATAAAGCGTTCGCAGTTTCATACCTGCCACCGAGATTATAACGGTGACTTATACAATGAAACCCAGAAACATCCTTCTTATACAATTCTGTTTTATTTGGATGAAATGGAAAAATGTCTGGATGTTCTACCCCAATCACATTTGACGAGAGAGCATGATTACAATTTGACAGATTATACGCAAACTGTGTATTGTCGGGCGGGAGATGCCATACTATTCAACGCCAATTTGGTTCATAATGGGTCGTTGAATGAAGATGACAAACATATGCGAATTCAAATGAAAGTTTCGCATAGAAGCGACCTTAAAACACTCGGGTTTTACAATAAATATAATAAGATTCTTAATGTAGATAGTAACGACACCATGATTTTCAAAAGATTACAGAAACACGTGACTTGTCAGTTTCCCATCTTAAGTAATTATATTAAACAATACGATAAAAATAACGCTGATAACAATACACAGAATGAGTCTACTTCTTCATTCTTTTCATCCCTTTTCCCGAAATTGAAAACTGTCGTAGAATGATAAATAATGCGAATAGAATGAGAACCCAGACAAATATATAGATGAATTTCGATAAAAAATAAAAATAACTATGGCCCGGTTCCACATTGCGGTCTAATTCGGCCATTTTATGAACTGATTTTATTATATCTGCCATGCCCATTGGATTATACCAATTTTGCGAGTTTTCTGTCGGTGGAAATAATTGATAACAAAGCGGTTTATGGTAAATATACCTTGGATAATACCATATGTTTATATTATGAAGCAAATCCCAATCAATGATGTGGTGTTGAATATGTTCATTTAATATGTGATTTACTAATGGTTTGGAATAAATACATGCATGTGTTCCGTTTGATAAATAGAGGCGGTTATGTTGAGAACCTACAGATTGAATGTATGGAAGACACCCCAAATAATAGACGAATCTTTTTGATTTATTTTTATTTAAAAAATTCTGTATATCCGTTGTGATTTTCGTGTCTTTTATTGTATCTGTAAATATGAAATCGTCTTCTAATATTAAGATATTTTCAAATTGGTGTTCTGTGGCGTGTTTAAATGATTGTAAAAAGGCGTCGGTTAAATCATGTGCTGGCTTATCTTCGGGCAGATTTTTGGGACATTTTTTGTATCCTCGGTTATATACTATATACACTCTATTTGTAGGATGATATTGATTTAATTGTGACTCCATTACAGAGTGCCGGCCGTTATTCTCCAAATGAATAATATAAGTTGCATCTACGGATTCATTAAAAAAACCGTCTTTGTATTTTATTTCGTGAAAACGATAACAGGCCTTGTTTTCATCCATATTTATGAGTTTGTTTATGGGTTATATAATATACTAATTTATTATATTTGTTTGTGCTTGTAAAGTAGTGTTGTAATTACAACTTTACAAACTGCGTGTTAAAATATATTCGGTGATGATTTCACCTAGAACTCTTTCTCTAATTTCGAGGACATAAGTGTTGGAAAAGTCTTTGCAATCGTAGTTTTCTTTTTTTAGTAACTGCCATTCTATAAAGCCGTCATTTTCCATTGTTTTTATAAAATTCTTTGAAATGTGAGATGGTATGCATATCACATACTCGCAATTTCCACACCTGAATGCTCGTGGGATAGGTAGATAGTCGTTCATATTGAGTTTATTGAAACAATACTCTATCGGACAATCGAATATATTGTTGTCGAGATGCCGTGTCACTTTTACAAAGTAGTAATCAAACAGCATTTTGATTTATAAATATTTGTGTCACATGTGCTTTTTCAAATTGTTGTTTAAATTATTCAATTTTTTGCTCGGTTTGTGATACCATATTTGTAGTCCTATATAAAATAAAAATATTGATTACCCACAGCATAAATTTAAGATTTCATACGTATGAAACTGAATCATGTATTTTTTCAAAACAAAGAAAGTGTCTGGGATTTTGAAAATGGACAAAAATATTTGTCCAAAAAAGAAAAATCCCAAGAAAAATCTTGCAAAAAAATCCACGATTTTCAATTTACAGCATAATCGGGCAAAACACAGAAAAAATAATTTCAGTGCCACTGCATAATTTTTTTAAGATTTCATACGTATGTAATCTTAAAAGGCAAAAAGGCATTTTTTCCTGCCATTTATCCTCATTTAGGCAAAATTTCCTGCCCTTTATCCTCATTTAGGCAAATTTTCCTGCCTTTTATCCTCATTTAGGCAAATTTTATGCCTTTGGTTCAATATTCGTTGATAGTTGGCTCGAATATATATGTCATTATATTATAATGGACTCAATATCAAACGATAAGAATATAGATAAAGAAACCTGCCTCTTTTTTTGTGAAATTTGTGATTATACTACTGGATATAAAAAGGACTATAATAGACATCTTTTATCAAAAAAGCATAAAAAAAGGGAGGCTGAAAATGAACCAGAAAATACAGGGTGTATATATACCTGTGAATGTTGTGACTTTAAAACTATATACAAATACAATTATTCGGCTCATATGTCTAGTAAAAAACACTTGTATAACAGCAATTTAAACAATTCATCGAATCAGTGTATAACGTGTAAAAAACAGTATAGTTCTCAAAAGAATCTATGGAGACACAAAAAGAGATGTAATGCAGGAGTTGATATAACAGAGCAAAAAAATAGAGAAAGTGATTCAGATGTAGAAGATGATACTTATACAGATAGTGATTCGGAAGATAAATTAGAATATTCCAGTGATAATACACAAAAACAATCTATCGACGCACAAGTCACAAGTGGATTCACAATGACTCCTGAGATGTTTATTCATATGTATAAACAAAACAATGAGTTTCAAATGTTAATGCTTGAACAACAAAAATATATGTTGGATAAAATCGGTTCTATGGGAAATAATAGTAATAACAACAGTGTAAATAGTATAAATACTGCGAACTGTAACAACAAAACATTCAATATACAGTTTTTTCTCAATGAACACTGTAAAAATGCGATTGATATCAATGACTTTGTAAAAACATTGGACTATTCTACAAAAAATTTGGAATCCAATATGAGATTGGGTTACACGGGTGGTATATCGAAAATGATAACAGATAAAATACGAAACACGCCAGTAGAAGAACGCCCTCTACATTGCTGTGATGAAAAACGCGAAAAGTTGTATATAAGAAACAATGGCGAATGGATTACCGGGAATGATTCCAGAGATAAAATACAGTCTGTCATTGCAGACATTGCAAATAATAATTATAGAACATTTCAACAATGGGTGAGAGAGAATCCATCTTGTCTTACATTAGATACACCTGCTTATGAAAAATACACGGCTATTTACAATGGTGTATTCGGTTCTCGAACAGATGACGAAGAAGTAAAACATGTGAAGAAAATCCTCAGTAATATCATAAACGACATTGTTATTGAAAAAGACAAGTATTTGGTATAACAATCCGGTGTTCGCATTGGCACACAAAATTATATATAAGAAGTTGATTGTATTTCTTATATAGAGAAACAGTATATATGGTAATATATACATACAAGTTCAACTGTGTTATTATACGGGTGGCAATAATATGTCGTGCCACGTTACCATATTTGCAGTCCTATATAAAATAAAAATATTGGTTACCCACAGCATAAATTTAAGATTTCATACGTATGAAACTGAATCATGTATTTTTTCAAAACAAAGAAAGTGTCTGGGATTTTGAAAATGGACAAAAATATTTGTCCAAAAAAGAAAAATCCCAAAAAAAATCTTGCAAAAAAATCCACGATTTTCAATTTACAGCATAATCGGGCAAAACACAGAAAAAATAATTTCAGTGCCACTGCATAATTTTTTTAAGATTTCATACGTATGAAGTCTTAAAAGGCAAAAAGGCATTTTTTCCTGCCCTTGATCCTCATTTAGGCAAAATTTCCTGCCTTTGATCCTCATTTAGGCAAATTTTCCTGCCCTTTATCCTCATTTAGGCAATTTTTCCTGCCTATATTGACATGTCACGTCTGTATACACGATATATGATGCGTGTAAAAACATTGTTGTGAATTATGACTGCATAAGAAAATGCCCCCCCCCCCTACCCCTGCCCCTATTCAGGCCTTTCAGGCCTTTTCTCAAAATTTAGCCAAATGCTTTATTGCCTCCTCACATGAAATCTGCTCCGCCTTCTTTTTAATTTTGTGAATTCCTTCGCCCAAAAATACGAATATTTTATTATACTGCGACATGTGCTGGTGAATGTCCGCATAATTCCTGAACTTTGAAATGGGAATCGCCTCCTCTGGTTTTACACAATGAATGGGTTGACCTAGACACAAATAAACACCCGTGTGATAACCATTCTCAACACTGTATTCCTCAATTTCCATATAATCAGGAGTTACCTTAAATTCCTTCTGTATTTTCACCTGCAAAATATTCTTATAATTATCGTCATTTCGAATCAAATTAATCCAATCCACATGCTTTTCAAAGACATTTTCAATAAAGATTTGCGCCATCTGGAATCCAGGGCCAGTAATAAACACATCTTTAAACCAATTGTCATCATCCTGCACTGGGATTTTATTAAAATCTAAAAACAGCGCACCAATAAAGGATTCAAACAAACACCCCAACTTTTTCAAGTTCGTTCGCGTTTGTTTCAACTCGGCATGTTTCGAAAGCACAAACCATTTATGCAAACCCATTTCGAAAGCCATTTTACCAATCGACTCGTTTTTCACCAACGCAATTTTTTTTTCAGTCATAAAACCCTCGTTTTCTTTAGGAAATCTGCGATAAAGATAATATTTAGTAATGCATTCCAATACACCATCGCCTACAAATTCTAGACGTTCGTTCGATTTTGTAAATAGAGGCAGACAGTCATCGGGTTTAGGCACAATAACAATATTGTTTTTCTCATTTTCCAGAGTAGGGCGTTTAATATATGACCTATGAATAAAAGCGCGTTTGTATAATGTCATATTATAAACAGGTACGTTGATTCCATAGCGGCATAAAATTTCTTCCACTTCTTTGTCACTTATTTGTTTATTTAGGGAATTGTATGGGTCGAAAATATAAGTATCCACACCATTGCTGTTTTTTTCAACACGAATGTCTTCGTCCATATTCATTTTATTTTTTGAATAAGATGAAGAAGGAAACACAAACGCCGATAGATTACTAGAATGAAATCGGTTTATATCTTTTTACACATTCAATTTTTCGTTCATAGGAAATATTTAGTTAGAATAAAAAATATTTGGTTAGTATATATCCAAAGAATGGTATTAAGTAACGGAGCGACAAAAGCAAGACATGTATCTAGCATTGTAAATCAGAATCAGGGCGGGGGAAACAAAAAGGCTGGATTCCCTTATCAGGTGGGCCGTTCATCGTGGACTTCGGTCCATTTCAACATGACCAACCCTGTGACTGGAAGCTGCTGCAAGTTAAAGTCTTTACAGATGAACTTGTTCCCTAACGCGAAACCCTCGCGCCCTGTTGGCGCAAGCGTTGCCGCCAACAGCTATTTCCACATCCCTGGAACTAAGTAAACTCACCACCGACCCGGCACAATAAGTATATATTGCAAAACAATATAATAAAATTAGTTATAGTTTATTATATTTGTATTATTTTTGTATGAAAGTGATTATAGATGAACGTGAAACAGCATTGTATGATTCCTGTTATTCTATTTTAGCTTCGTTAAAAACACCTTCTTATGTGATTTTATCAAAAGAGGTTCTACCAATAGGGGATATATTAATTAAAACGGATGGTGATAAAGACGTCCTGTTAATCGAGAGAAAAACATTCTCGGATATGTTGGCGTCAATTAAAGACGGGCGATACGAAGAACAATCCTATCGCCTATTGCATTCAAGTGGATTCCCCCCTCATTCTGTATTTTATCTATTAGAAGGTATGATGAGTCAAGTTTTCAATCCAATCGAAAAAAAGATTCTTTTTTCAGCAATGACGAGCTTACAATTTTTCAAAGGGTTTAGCGTCCAACGCACGGCTACTGTAAAAGAAACCGCAGAATGGATAGTTTTTATGGCAGACAAAATAGAAAAAGAGTTCGGTAAGGGGAACCCACCATATTATTTGACCGCACCATTTATGCGAATTTTTCGCAAACCGGTCGATACCGACAATCAATCACCTACTACAGAAACAATGTCTTTACCTGAGCCACCGACTGACAATATTACAACTGCCAATTATTGCACTGTGGTTAAAAAGGTGAAGAAAGATAATATTACACCCGAAAATATTGGTGAAATAATATTGTGTCAAATACCCGGCATCAGTTCTGTAACCGCAATCACTATTATGAAACACTTTAAAAATTTCCCGCATTTCATAGAGGATATGAATAAAAACCCCGCATGTTTAGATGCGATTACAATAGAGTCTAACGGTAAGACACGGAAGATTAGTAAGTCATCGATTGAGAATATTCGAAAGTTTCTCACAAGTTCTGTGAATACAGATTCGACAACAATTTAGAGCAATGAACACCGGAACCTGTCTAAGCATTTTCGCGTTTCAAGTCTTCTATTGCTTATAGCACCCCCATCCTACAGAATATCAACAGGAGGTTTTACAATCGTCGGTAAATTGGGATTGAAAGAACCATTTTTGGGTGTATATAACACAGGCCTGGTTATATTGTTCTCTTCATATTTACCCGAATCCACCATTTGTTGAGTATAAGTTACACCCGCCCAATTTGGGTCCATAGGATTGTCACTAATACTATTCTGTTTCGTGGAATCATGTATTAGGTCAATATCGGTATAAACACCAACATGCAATCCTTGCGAATCAAAACCATTGTAATTTCCACTATTGTAAGGTTCATTTTCTCTACTTGCATCCAAAGCCTTCACGATTTCTTTCGGCAAATCACTCTCTTTGTATAGAGTTGTCATTGTAGGTAACCCGCCTTGTTGGTCGAAAGGACTGGGGCGCATTCTATATACATCCTGCCCTTGTGTGTTCGATTCTTGTTGTAAATACAAAATAGGGCATTGGACGCCATTTTTTCGCTGATTTTCTAAATAATGAATATATTCGTCTAAATTAAAAAATGGTATTGGGTTCTCTCCATCGACAATAGGTTTGTTCGTATTATAAAGCATTAAAACGTTCCCTTTTTTTACTAGCAAATTAGGACAGGATGAATTGGCGGCAAACCCCTCTTTTTTATTACCATTGCGATATGCATACGTAACATACATACCTGTGAAAAATACGATAATTAGAAATATAATAAATAAAATCCTTATTTGTTTCATTTTATTTAGAACAATGAGTATTACCGACTCAATAAGATTATATATTATGCATAGGAAAAATTTCTCAGTGTATTTTATAAATAAAACATAAAGTTGCAGTATGAATAAAAAGGCAAGCACGAAATCGAAGATTCGTTCAAAATCAATTACGAAAAAGAGGACGACTAAACCAAAAATGATGATTGGTTTGATTTATGCCAACTGGTGCGGACATTGCCAATCTTTAAAACCCGAATGGGAAACCATGAAAACGGATATGATTAAAAAAAGGGAGGTTCAACCTTATCAAATTATCGAAATCGAAGAATCCGACGAAGATAAAGAGCAAAAGATGGATTCTATAAACAAGCGATTAATTGGTGATAAATTGAAATCGGACGGGTATCCCACCATATTTAAAATAAACAATGACCGCGTCGAATATTACGAAGGTGGAAGAACTGCGAAAGATATAAAAGAATGGTTTGGCGGTAAAACCAGTGCGGAGAAAAAGAACGAGCCAATTGTGAGAAGCTGGACGAACAAATTGTTTGGTGGATTCTCAAGTGGAACATTATCTCGTAAATCTAGACGAAAAAATTGAATAAATGATAAACATAAAAATGGTTATCATTTACATCCAGCCGTATACAGACCACTTCTTCAATATGAATGTGTCCGTTACTGCATCCAATGCTGAAAATGCAAAACTAAATAAAAAACCGAATAAAAAATTAAGAATTATAAAAATGTTTCGATTGTTCGATTTCCAGACGTTCGATGGAACACACGTGGAAGATAGCGCAACTGAATCATCATCTTCAGATAACGACTCAGATAACGGGTATAAAAATAAAAAAAAGCCGTCAGCAGAAAAAGTATTCACCATTCAAATGTTCGGCGCGAATGAAAAAGGAGAGACATGCTGTATTTATATCACAGAATATAAACCCTTCTTTTACGTAAAAGTTGGAGATAAATGGGGACAGAAAGAAACAGATGCTCTAATTCGAGAAATCAAATCGAAAGTTGGAAACCCCTATCAAAACGCGATTCTTTCCTACGAATTAGTTTCAAAACACAAACTCTATGGGTTTTCGGGTGGTAAAAAATGCAATTTCGTAAAAATCGTGTTTCAAAATATGATGACAATGAATAGAGTGCTGCGTTTATGGTATGCATATAACAGCAATCCTGAAGAAAACGACGGTGAATATAGAAAGCGAATCAAATTTTATTTTATGAACGTTTCTATAGAACTCTACGAAAGCAATATACCACCATTATTGCGATATTTTCATATTCAAAACATCAGCCCATCTGGGTGGGTAAGTTTCTATGCAGACAGAGTTGTAAGAGTGATGGATAAAAAGACAACATGCAATTTTGAATATATATGCCCTTTGGCCGAATTGAAACCAATGAATGATAAGGAAACGAGAATTCCTTATAAAATCTGTAGTTTTGATATTGAGGCAAGCAGTAGTCACGGTGATTTCCCTGTTCCAGTGAAGACGTATAAAAAACTAGCGAAAAATTTGGTGGATATGTTCTTATTGCAACGCCCCTTTCTCAATGATACAAAAAGCTTGGCGTTGTTAGAACGTGTGGTTTTAACCGCATTTGGTTATTCATCATGTGATAATGTTGATATTGTGTATCCGAAATATCAGCCAAATAAACAAACTGTGAAATCTTGGATTCAAAAATTACACAAACATTCTATTGTCGATGTTAAGAAAGAATTGACCGACGATGGAAATAAAGCACATCTTCTTACGATTGATAATATTTTCGATAATATGAATAATACCGCGGCTGAGAATATGTCAGGTAAAGGATACATAGATGATGAAGATGGAGAAGATGACACCGAAGACGACAAATTTGATAGAGAAGCCGATGTTGAACCACATATGGGAGCGGCGGTGGCGAAGACGGCGTCCTCCTCATCCATTAGTAAAGATATTAAAAAGACATCCACGGTAATTGACATTTTGATGTCGAGCGACCATTCCCCCGACGAAAAAATACAGATTGTAAATGATATTTTGACGCGAATTTTCCCAGAATTAGAGGGTGATAAAGTTACTATGATAGGCAGCACATTTTTGAGATATGGCGAACAAGAGCCCTATATGAATCATTGTGTTGTTCTTGGTAGTTGTGATGACGTCCCAGGTGCAGTCATTGAATCAGCAAAAACGGAAGAGGAACTCTTGTTAAAATGGACGGAATTAATTCAAGAAGAAAACCCCGATATTATTATTGGGTATAATATATTCGGTTTTGATTACGAGTTCTTATTTCGAAGAGCACAGGAGAATAGATGCGAGAGACAATTTCTGTTATTGTCTAGAAAACAAAACGAGTTGTGTGCGAATGAAAATCATAAGGAACCGAACCCTGCGAAAGCGCTGTCAATTATGAATACGAAAGTTTCCCTAGCATCAGGTGAATACGACTTGCGATATATTCAAATGTCGGGCAGGTTACAAATCGATTTGTTGGCATATTTTCGCAGAAATGAAAATTTGTCTTCGTATAAGTTGGATGATGTTGCTGGATATTTTATCAGTGACGATGTAAAGAAAATCGTTCATACAAATATAGACAACACAGATGTAACTGAATTATATACTCAAAATATCATGGGTTTACACGCGGGAGATTTCATTCACATTGCAATCACATCATTTACGACGGATTATTATAAGAATGGAAAAAAATTCGTTGTATTGGATATACAATATGGCAGGGAAGTAGTAGAAACTGTAAAAGGAAAGGAGGTTACGAACAAATACAATGTTATTATCATAGGACACCATCAACACATTGATATGACAAAATCCATAAAATGGGGTATGGCAAAAGACGACATCAATTATAAAGACATTTTCAAACTGTCGAATGGGTCGTCAAAAGACCGCGCATTGGTTGCGAAATATTGTATTCAGGATTGTAACCTAGTTCAACATTTGATGAATAAAGTCGACGTAATGACTGGATTTGTAGAGATGTCGAGCATTTGTAGTGTGCCAATTAGCTTCTTGGTATTTCGAGGACAGGGAATTAAACTCACGAGTTTCGTAGCGAAAAAATGCCGAGATTATGACACATTGATGCCCGATTTGGAAAAAACGAAATATAATGACGGATATGAAGGAGCCATTGTTTTACCCCCCAAATGCGCAATGTATATGGATAATCCAGTTGCATGTGTAGATTATTCATCTCTTTACCCTTCATCGATGATTAGTCAAAATTTTTCGCAAGATAGCAAGGTTTGGACTAAGGAATACAATTTGGCGGGCAAATTAATTGGCGAAACGGGTGAACGAGATGGAAATGGTTGTTATATTTATGACAACATGCCTGGATATCAATATATTGACATTGAATTCGACACATTTCGATACATTCGAAATCCAGAGCGCCCCAAATCCAAGGCTGTTAAAACAAAGGTTGGAAAAATGGTGGTTCGGTGGGCGCAATTACCTAAAAATGAAAAGTCAATCATGCCATCCATTTTGATGGAATTATTAAAGGCGCGTTCAGATACGCGAAAGAAAATAAAGTCGGAAAGCGACCCGTTCATGCAAAATGTATTGGATAAACGTCAGCTCGGTTACAAAGTAACCGCAAATTCGCTTTACGGTCAGTGTGGGTCATCTACATCAACATTTTATGATAAAGACGTTGCAGCTTGCACTACTGCAACTGGGCGAATGATGATAACATATGCGAAACGAATGATTGAAGAAGTATACGGGAATTTGGTTTATGAGACGGAAGTTCATGGCCCAGTAAAATGCAAGGCTGAATATGTGTATGGCGATACGGATTCTGTATTCTTTACATTCAACTTAGAAAACCCATTGACAGGAGAAAAGATTCGAGGAAAGCCCGCGTTAGAAATGACAATCGAAATCGCACAAGACGCGGCGAAACTATGCACTCATTATTTGAAACCACCGATGGAGTTGTCTTATGAAAAAACACTTATGCCCTTTATTCTCCTTTCAAAAAAGAGATATGTGGGAATGTTATATGAAACTGACCCAAATAAGGGAAAACTCAAATACATGGGACTTCCGTTAAAACGCAGAGATAACTGTGACTATTTAAAGGATGTGTATGGAGGTATTTTGAATATTCTTATGAAAGAGGGGAATATGAAAAAGGCGATTGACTTTTTAAACGAATGTCTACAGAATCTAACGCAAGGTAAGGTGCCGATTGATAAACTCACGATTACGAAGCAATTGCGTAGTTATTATGCAAACCCTCAACAAATAGGTCATTTTGTATTAGCAGAGAGAATGGGGAAACGCGATGCTGGAAATAAACCCAAATCAGGAGACAGAGTAAAATTCGCATTTATTGTAAACGATACACCGAAAGCACTTATGGGTGATAAAATAGAAACCCCAGAATATATATTAGAAAATAATATCCCTCTTGATTATACACATTATATTACGAATCAACTTATGAAACCATTGCAACAATTGCTCGGGTTGGCATTGGAAAAAATATGGGAGATAAAGGGGCAGACAGTGGCAATTAAGAGACACCGTATGGAAATCAACGAACTTATGAAAGAAGAAGATGATTTCGAAAAATTTATAAAAAAACGCGAAAAATTTTGCTCTAAAAAAGTGGAGGGGTTGTTGTTCCGCGAAATATTAAATACCATATACAATGAAAAACATGGTATTCAAAGGATAACGTCATTCTTTTCACAATCGGCTTCTAATAATTAAGGTTAGACGGGTGCTGAAATGCGTTAGTTATATAGAACATTACGCATATAGATAAAATAATCCGGTAAAGATGAGAGATGCAGTTCCGTTTTTTTTGACATATCTAATATTTGTTGTTTCAACCGCTGAAGATTTATCTCTTTATCGGTGACTGACCCCGGATAATATGAATCCGCGAACCGTGTAAAATTCTTCGTTGGTTTCAAGTCATTATTTTGTATATATGGATAAATTACACCGAGCATCATTATAATATCAAACCATACATGCTGATTTGGTATATTTCCACTATTGTAAAAATTGCTTCTCCCATAATCTATAAGTTTGGGCATAATTCCATGACTCTCGATAACAAATGTTTCTCCATCTATACAATAATCCACGTTTTTTTCGTTTGTGGAATCAATCAAAATATTTCCGGAATTGATATCACCGTGATATATTCTATAGACAGAAGCTAGTTGCATAATCACACATGTGAGTTGTAATATAAGGTTTTTGATTGTATCTATATGAACTGTATTTGATGTCAAAAAATCACTCACATCGCCGTGCGAAATATATTCATATACAAAAAAATGTAGTTTGTGCGAACCATTTCCGCAAAAACGTGTTTGGTTTCGTATTTTTGTAATATACTTGTTTTTGTCATCGTTACATGAAAAATCGCATATAAGTTGCGGTGCGTTACGAAATCCATCTATTTTTTTCAGTATATTCATTTCTATATGTAGATGAAAATTATACTCGTCGTATACTTTTACAACAACGGGTTCGTCGTAGTCTTGTAATTTTGATAAAACTACATGAACGAAATCATCTTTATGTGTCGATGTTTCCTCTAATGCTTTTATTGTGTCATAACCAATGAGTAAATTTTTCCCACAGTTTATCTTGTAACTTTCCATACCTGTAATACGAGAACGCGGACATTTTGGAAGTATTTTCAGTGTGTTTATTTTTCTCGTTGTATTTCTTTTTTCTCGCATCTTTTGTGTGTGTTTATTCATAAATTTATTATTGATTGATATACAACACATACATATATTTTCGCAACGAGTGAGCTAAACCGTTCAAAATTTATCTCTTTATCGGTTGAAATATTCAAATGGTCTAAAACTCGCCCATATAATGACGTTTCTTTTTCTCACCTACTTTCTTTTTCACCACATGACATTGATTGTGAATGGCATTGGATAACAATATACAATTATATATGTGTGCTTCGTTCGCCAATTTTTCAGTAGCTGTTTTGGGATTTGGAAAATGCTCTTTGGCGCACATTTCAAATAATTTTTTTAGTTTTTCACACTCCATGCAGGATATATTATGTTATGTTATCTATGAATATATGAATATTTTGCTCTATATATTTTTTGCAATATATAGATTGTATGGGAAGCACATATTAGTCAATAGGTTCTTGTTCTATGAAATTATCAGAATTATCATAATATTCTTGATTGTAATATATAGGTATCTCGAATCTATAAATGAGGCTATTTGAAATATCCGTGGGTATGGATACATTCGATTGATTCATGTAGTCGTTAAAAAGATTCGTAATATCCGTTGTCATTGTTCGAATAAACGTGTTCGTGGTTTCATTGACAATTTCATTCAAATCTGGAGGTGATGATTCATTCGATAATTCACTCAATGTTTCTTCATCGGCAGTATTATCCTGATTATTTTCAGTGTCCCTATCTTCCCATGAAGTCTGTGTATTTGCGGATAAATCCTCTGCTCTTTGAATAACAAAATCGCGAATATCATACCGACATACAGGACATCTCACATTTTCGCGAAACCAATTATTCAACGCATGTTGACGAAAGCAATGACCGCAATATCGAATGCGCATGAGCTGGTCTGTATCTTGAAAGTCCTCAAGTGTTATAGGACAACTCGTGTTTTGCAACACCATTCCGTCTGTATATGTAAACCTATCTACTGCCAAACTGATTTGACGTCGAGATGGTCGAACAATCACATTTTGAAAAACATCGGGGAAGCGAAATGTGCGCTGAGCGGATGGTAAAATGGGTTCGGCAGTTGTTACTGGATTCGTATATCTCTGAAAAATATTGCGAATGTTCGTTCGTTGGGACTCGCGAATAAAATCATTATTGCGCTGATTCGGTGGTGAGTGCTGTTGACCGAATGTTCGTGGATGTCGTTGTTCGTGATTCGTTTCATAATATTCTCGAGAACGAGCATAAGAAGGCAACGAATAAATAGGCGGAACATTTGTAAACGAATTACGATGTGGTCGATTCATTGTTATCAACTCATATAGAATCTGAAGAGTGCATCGAATATTGGCTTGATAATCTCGAATATTATGACTGTATTCATTGATAATCGTCTCTAACAATTGTGTGTATATCAAAGTTTCAGATGGTGGTTGTTGAGCGCCCGCCCGATGAGGTTGTTCGCTTTCTCTGTCCCCCAAATTTTCCAACATATCAATGATTCGGCGTATTTCGGCACGAATAGTTTCATTTATGGATGCCACACGTTGATTATTTGTCGACATTGAATTTTATTCTATAAAATTGATTTAGAGATTTGTTTAATTATTATAATATACACAATCAATCTTTCTATATCAATTTACAATATGGATTTATCTAAATATCACAATAAAGGCATTACTGGACTCGAAAATTTGGGAAACACGTGTTTCCTAAATTCGTGTTTGCAAGTATTAAACCACACTTATGAGTTGAATGAAGTTTTGAATTCGGAAAAGTTAAAAAAAAACACGAAAGTTGATTTACCAGATGCGGAAATATTAAAGGAGTGGAATGATTTGAGAACAGTGATGTGGAGCGGTAATGGAATCGTAACCCCGAAAAAGTTCGTTTATAACGTTCATAAAATTGCAAAAGTTAAAAATAGAGAGTTATTTACTGGATTCGCTCAAAATGATATGCCAGAGTTTCTTCTATTTATCATGGATTGTATTCATAATTCTATTTGTCGAAGCGTAACTATGCGTATTAGTGGAAATGCATCTACATATACTGACGAAATGGCACTGAAATGTTACGACACACAAAAAACAATATATGCAAAAGAATATTCGGAAATTATGGATATGTTTTATGGTATATATGTTTCGGAAATAAAATCAATGGATGGCACCAAGACACTATTAATGAAACCGGAAACATATTTTATCTTGGATTTGCCAATTATTTACGGAAATGAAATGGCTAACAATTTGTATGGGTGTTTCGACCTTTTTACCAGACCAGAAATGTTGCAAGGGGATAATGCATGGTTTAACGAAGAGACACAAAAGAAAGAGGACACTTATAAACATATTTCGTTTTGGAATTTACCCAAAGTGTTAGTCATTACGTTAAAACGATTTTCGCCAAATGGCTCTCATAAGATAAACCACAAGGTGGAGTTCCCGTTCGAAGACCTAGATTTATCAAAATATATCTGTGGATATAATGCAAATACGTATGTGTATGATTTATACGGGATTTGTAACCATATGGGTGGGACGTCGGGAGGTCATTACACGGCATTTGTTAAGAATGCAATGAATCAGTGGTATCATTTCAATGATAGGAATGTGAGCCGTGTTGAAAATTTGACAGAAATGGTAACACCGATGGCATATTGTTTATTTTATCGCAAAAAAAATAATCTTCTATAATATACAATAGTGTTACATATCTGTCAAATATTTTCGAATGGCAGATGCATCAGGAAACAATGTAAAAATAGACGCATCTGGTAATAAGGCAGTGCCTCAGCGTTCCGAAACCGATAAAATATGGACGTCTGTATTCAATCAATCCAATATCATATTGATATTATGGTTTTTAGCAATATATTTTGTCGCCTATTTCATTATGAAGTTTTTTTACAGTTCTGGGAGTTCGGAATCGGGTGCTAGCTCGCTCGGCCGCATCTTGGACGCTCTTTTTTTAGGAGGTTTATTGTTGTATTTGATAATCGCTTATTTTAATGAGAAAGATAAAAACGCGTATTTGAAACAAATATACAAATCGTCGTCGAATTATTTGGACGACCCTTCTTCTATTTTCACCACGGGCTTTTTCATTTTAATCTTTTATGCCGCGGTTTATTTACTTCAACTCCCTATGACAAGCGAGGGGAAACCAATATCGATTTATTTGATTGAAACATTTGTGTGGGTTTTATTTGTTATTATCTTGTTTATCGATTTTTTCAAGTATGTCCTCGGCGTTTCTATAACAGAAATGATTTCTAAAATTAAATTGTGGGATAAAATACCGGTAGATGCCTCGGGTAATCTTGCGAAAAAAAAGGATGCATCGAACAATGTTGTTCCAAAAGTAGATGCGTCGAGTTGTTTAGTAAATCTCGAAAGCACTACAGACGAGGTGTTTAACGTTTCAAATAACGAATATACATTCAACGATGCTGCTGCAGTTTGTAAAATATACGATGCGAAATTGGCAACATACGACCAAATTGAAAAGGCATATCAAAAAGGCGGCGAATGGTGCAATTATGGTTGGTCTGACGGACAAATGGCGTTTTTTCCTACTCAAAAATCGACCTGGGATAAATTACAGAAAACGCCGAATCACAAAAATGATTGTGGCCGCCCAGGTATAAATGGGGGTTATATTGCAAATCCATATGTTAAGTTCGGTGTGAATTGTTACGGGAAAAAACCTGACCCAAATAAGGATGATTTGGTGAAATTGAATGCGAAACAGAATACTTTATATCCAAAATCGGCAGAAGAAATTGAAATGGAGGAAAAAATAAAAACTTGGAAGAATAACGTCCGTATAAATTCGTATAATAATAAAAAATGGTCTCAATATTAGTTAGTTACAGATGAACGAGATAAATGCATGACCGTCCAGTTCGTTCAAAAATCTATATAAGAAAAACTCCTTATTTTTCTTATATACACAGCAAAGCATATACAGTAATGTTTATGTGATTATATTGTATGGTTGGACGAATGAAACCACGGTTTCTAGTTTGTATTTCTCTATTTTTTCATCCACTTGTCGTTTTAACATTATCGCAGATGCAAATATAAGAAATATGAATAGCGTAAACCAAAAACAAAATCCGGCGTTTTCCCATACCACTTTATTTTCCACCGATAGATGGGTGTATATATTCTTTAAAATATATATTACGAAAAATGACGCAATTATATTTGGAATTAAATGTGTGGTTTCCTCTGGTTCTGGAGTATCATGATGTTTTGTATCGAATAACCCGTCTATTATATCTGGCCCAAAATTTGAATTCTCCATTTCGTGATGTTTCGTGTGATAATTATTCACTTTGAGATAAGTATAATTTATGTAATGGACTGATGTATAAATAAGATAGTAAAACAATGTCACCCATTCATTCACAAGATATTGCCATGGATTGTATTCGAATCCTTTGAAAATATATTTTAATGCGATTGAATTTGACAATGCAATGGATAATTCTGCAATAATATTTACAATGTATGTGAAGTTCTCATCATTTTTGTGGTGATAACAATGTGGAATAGAATATACATCGTAAAATGTGTATTCGGAATGTAACCATGCATGGCCGATGTAATTTATCAAATAACTATAACACAAGGATAAAATGGCGAATGATAAATTTCCATTACATAGAATGATAGAGCCAATTAAAAATAGAGACCACACATCATAATTTTTTTGGATTGTTTTATACAGATTTTCGCATTTTTTACTGAAAAAATCGTAAAGTTCTCTGTAATTATTTATGACAACCTTTTTTTTATATTGTTCTTTATTTCCATAGACGAAATTATTGAACGTAGTATGATAAGAATCGAATATATACTTGCATTGTTTGAACCAATAATCTTCGGTGTTTTTTTCAATCCCATTATTACCAATCATATTACCAATCATATTACCAATCATATCTATACTATATTTTCATTTTTGAATGAGAAAGAAAACTCAATTGAAAAAATTTTCGACGCTATTAATACTGATATTTTACCTATAAGTAATCCAGCAATATTCGTCAAAAATTCGATGGTGTTCTCATATTCGTGATTACATTGGTAACAAATGCCTACATTTTTGAATATATTCATTCGTGTTCCAATTATGCTATGACCTAAATACTTTTTTTCCAATTCAGTTAAAGGACAATTATGAAGGAAAATGCACGATATTGCATCTATAAAAACAATATTCAATAAAATAATGAGGTGATAAATATTTGTATCAAACAATAATACGATTGCCGAAAAAAACATTATGAATAAATGCAATGTTCCATAATAAATGCCTATAGTCATAGGAATATACATCTTTATCGATTCGTAGAATTCGCGGACAATATTGGATTGCTGAAGATTTGAAGTGTCCTCGTTGTCAGTGACTGACCCTGAAGAAGTTGAATCCGTGGTGCTGATTAAATTCTTCGTTGGTTTAATTCTTCGTTGTTTTAATCTTCTGGGGTTATGATTTATTTCTCTAAAATGTGTCTCTGTATGAGAATTTGTAGGTTCCTCTTCCTCTATGCAAATGCTTTTCTCACAATGAGAACATTCGTTCTTTTTTGTCATAATTTATGTATAATAAATACACAAATTATATTTGAAGTCATAACGTAGCGAATACGGTGTCACTAGAATCGTTTTTTGTGGTGATATCAATGGTTTTGCGAGAATCCGTGGATTTTGACAACGATATTTTTTCCAATATGGCATCCAATTTTTGATTATATACTAAAAATGCTTGATTATAAGAATAACCTATAAAATACACTGAAAATATGACATAAACACATAAGCAAATCAATCCGCAAATCAACACCTTTGTATTATATTCAATCCGTTCATAAACCGTATCCATTATATATGTTCGATATATCTGTTTGATATATCTGTTTGATATTTTATTTATCCTATATACACGTGAGAACCACTCTAATACCGTCGTTTTTTTGTGGAATTTTGTTTGCCACCCATCATTCCCATTTTTGCTAAAAACTTGGTGCGACAAACTGCTCCGAATAATTTATCAAATAATTCGTTATCAATTAGGTTTGCATCCTCTTTTTTGCTCTCTTTTATTTTATATCCACCTCCTAATTGTTGTGTATTATCGTTTTTATTGTATATAAAACCCATGGGAACAGCCAAATCTTCGAAACGTTTTGTTCCAGCACGAGAATAGTCGTTGGGTTCAGCAAAACTTTCGAGTGGCAATCCTCCGGTTCTCAAATGTCCGCTTTCGTTTTTCCCATAAATATATTTTTCTATGAATTCCTTATCTTTTTTGTGTTGTTCGGGTGAAATCATTGTATATATATTCAGCATATATATATTTGAATGGTATTTTACACAGCGACGGATGACGGTTTGCTGTATGTTCTGCGAATTTCGCTTACAACAGATGTTTCGCGCTTATCTTTGAGGTATTGTATTATGTAATCGACGTGAGATTTTTCGGGCATAATTTCTTGCAAACAACGTTCAATATAACCGAAACTAAGTGCGGTTTGTTCTTTTCTTTCTACAAAACGGAGTTCACCGTCGCTTACTCCTATTTTTTTATCTAATAAGTTGTTATTCTCCATGTATGAATGAATATTCGTTTGCAAATTGTTTTTCATGTCACGAATTTGCTTTGTGCGTTCATTTATGGTTTTCAGTTGGGTATCTATGGCGACCCATTTTTTGACATTTTCTACGAATTGCTCTCGTTCTGACATTGTGGGTTTTGCTGCGACTTGTGTTGTTATCATAGTTTCTCTAAACTATGAGAATATATATTTTTTTGTGGCAGACCGACTGTCTAAGTATGTTTATTTCTTGGAGCAGGTTTTACGAGACTTCTTTTTACCGCCTTGTGATTTCTTGGAGTGCTTCTGTTTTTTACCGCCGTGTTTTTTGGATAACTTTCTGGAGTGCTTTTGTTTTTGTTTTTTCGAACTTTTGTTTTTCTTGGAGGATTTTTTGCCGCCTGAAATATCTTCATCTGAAAATTCATCTAAATCTCTCATTGATTCACCCTCTCTCATTGATGCACCCCACAGTTCAAATTCTTCCTTCGTCCACGATTTTAAATATTTAATATCGTTTTTTTTTTCTTCTACCTTTTTTTTTTCTTCTTCTGATAATTTTGTGTAATCTAGTTCTTCTGCTTTTCTTTCTAGTTCTTCTATTTCTTTCATATATTCTTCAAATGATATTTCTTGTTTTTGTATTTTTTCTACAACTTGTTTCATCTTATCTTCTATATATACGTCTAATCTTTTGTAATCCGTTTCACCCACAGCCTCATCCTCCTTCACATCCACAGCCTCATCCTCCTTCACATCCACAGCATCATTCCG